>VFQP010000375.1_pt1 | contig 94991 bp, 90 predicted proteins | sample 3512351 | NCBI WGS metagenome assembly VFQP01 (sample SAMN10412372, study PRJNA504923) | tailings metagenome | isolation source: Relicate 1 Philex TSF1 revegetated site | place: Philippines: Tuba, Benguet | collected 2017-08-29
TGAAGGCCAGCGTGGCCACCAGCGAGCGCGGCGACAGGCGCGAGAGCCCGCACACACCGTGGCCGCTGGTGCAGCCCGAGCCGTAGCGCGTGCCGATGCCCACCAACAGGCCGGCCAGCACGATCAGGCCGAAGCCGGCGTCGATGCGCGGCGCGGTGATGAAGCCGGCGGGCGCAAGCAGGGCGTAGACGGCGGGTGCGGCGAACATGCCCGCGAGCAGGGCCACGCGCCAGCCGATGTCACCGGCCTTGGGCGTGAGCAGGCCGCCCAGGATGCCGCTGATGCCGAGCACACGGCCATTGAGCAGGATGAACAGGGCGGAGGCCACCCCGAGCAGAACGCCGCCGGCCAGCGAGGCCCAGGGCGTGAAGTTGGCGAAGTCGATGGTCATGGCGTGCGGTCCTTCAGGGGTTGCAGAACTGTTGATGAAGCGTGCGGATAACGGCCAGCGCCTGCGGGCTGTCGATGCGGTAATAGATGTTCTTGCCTTCGCGGCGCGTGCTCACCAGCGCTTCCTCGCGCAGCACGGTGAGCTGCTGCGACAGCGTGGGTTGCACGATGCCCAGGGCAGCTTCGAGTTCGCCCACGTTGTGCTCGCCCTGGACCAGCTGGCACAGCAGCATGAGCCGGTCGGGGTTGGAGAGCACCTTCATGAGGCGGCAGGCGTCGGCGGCGGCGGCCTGCATGTCTTCCAGATTGAGTTTGACGCTCGGCATGGTGATGGCGGTTGCGGTGTATCGATGGGATTCACTATATTGACGAATAGATTGTCTGTCAATATATTAACGATCACTTATTCAAAAGGAGCGCCCCATGCCCGCTGCCAGCCCCCGCCCCCACGTTCACGGTCACTTCGACCCCGCCACCTGGACCGTCACCTACGTCGTGCACAACGGCCCCGGCACGCCCGCGGCCATCATTGACTCGGTGCTCGACTACGACCCCAAGTCCGGCCGCACGCACACCGCGTCGGCCGACGCGGTGATCGCCTACGTGAAGTCGAACGACCTCAAGGTCGAGTGGATCCTGGAGACGCACGCCCACGCCGACCACCTCTCGGCCGCGCCGTACCTGAAGAAGCAACTTGGTGGGCGCATCGGCATCGGTGGGCGCATCACGCAGGTGCAGAAGGTGTTCAAGGCCATCTTCAACCTCGAGCCCGAATTCCGCCTCGACGGCTCGCAGTTCGACCACCTGTTCCAGGAGGGCGAGACCTTCCGCATCGGGGAACTGGAAGCGGAAGTGCTCTACGTGCCTGGTCACACGCCGGCCTGCGCCGCCTACCACGTGGGTGACGCGGTGTTCGTGGGCGACACATTGTTCATGCCCGACGTCGGGACCGCACGCTGCGACTTCCCAGGCGGCGACGCAAAGACCCTCTACGCCTCCACGCGCAAGATCCTCTCGCTGCCGCCCGAGACGCGCCTCTTCATGTGCCACGACTACCCGCCCGCCGGGCGCGAGGTGCGCTTCGAGAGCACGGTGGCCGAGCAGCGTGCACACAATATCCACGTGCACGACGGGATCAGCGAACAGCAGTTCGTTGACATGCGCACGAAGCGCGACGCGACACTGGAGATGCCCAACCTGATCCTGCCGTCTGTGCAGGTGAACATCCGTGCCGGCGAGATGCCGCCTGCCGAAGCCAACGGCGTGCGTTACTTGAAGATTCCGGTCAACGCGCTCTGACGGTCGCGGCGCCCGAGGGTCATGGGGCGTCGGGAACCGCGGAGGAGTGGTGCTCGACGATGCGCCACGCTGCGTTGGTGCGGGTGACGATGTCGGTCTCGCGCTGCAAGACCAGTGTGAATCGCGCTGCAAGCACCCGTCCCGGCCCCAGTTCAAGGTCGTAACGCCCACTTTGCACAGCCACCTCACCGACCACGCGCGCGTGCCGCTCGATCAGCAGCATGCGCGGTCTGGGCTGCAGGGCAAACACCCGCTCGAAGTACGCGTGCACGCCCGCCGGGCTGAGGATCAGCTGCCGTGCCGTGGTACCCCACAAGCGCGCGTCGGGCGCGTAAAGCGCGGTGATGGCTGGCAGATCGGCCGCATTGAAGGCCGCCAGCCAGTGGTCGACCACAGCATCGGCGGTGATGAAGGCGTTATCGGGCATGGGGAGCTCAGCGCAGCACAGCCACGCCCTTAATGAGTGCGAAAACAGGCAGCCCGGGCGCAAGGCCGAGGCGCTGCGCCGAGCCTTGCGTGAGCCGCGCGAGCAGTTGCGTGCGCTCGCCCAGACGCAACGTCACCAGCACCTGGCCGGGGCCGTCGTCGATGAGCCCCACCACGGTGACGGGCAGCACGTTGTTCACGCTGATCTGCTGCGGCTCCTGCAGCGCCACGCTGACGTCGCGTGCCTGCACGCGCACGCGCAACATGCTGCCCAATGGGTACGGTTCGTGCCGTTGCGTGGTCAGGCGCAGCGTGCCGCCTTCAATGGCCAGCGTGGTCAGGCCATCGTCATCTGTGCCCTGGACCCGACCGCTGATCAAGGCGCTGGCCGCATCGCCATGGGCAACGGCCAAGTCGCTGCGCGTGATGAGCTCGTCGATCGGCCCTTGCGCGCGCACGCGACCTTCTTCCAGCAGCACCAGGTGGTCGGCCAGGCGCAGGGCTTCGTCGAAGGCGTGCGTGACGTAAACGATGGGCAGGTCCAGCCGCTCGTGCAATCGCTCCAGCCACGGCAGCACCTCGGCCTTGCGTGCGGCATCCAGTGAGGCCAGCGGCTCGTCCATCAGCAGCACGCGCGGGCTGGTGGCGAGCGCGCGCGCGATGGCCACGCGCTGGCGCTCGCCGCCCGAGAGTTCGGCCGGCCGGCGATCGAGCAGGTGGGCGATGCCCAGCAGTTGCAGGCCGTGGTCCCAACCGTGGCGCCGCTGTGCCTCGGGCGTTCGGCGCCAGCCGTAGCGCAGGTTGTCGCGCACATTCAGGTGCTCGAACAGGCTGGCTTCCTGGAACACGTAGCCCAGCGGACGGCGATGCGTGGGAACGCGCCGACCGGTTTCGCTGTCGTCCCAGACGTCGCCGCCCACCACGACGCGCACCATCGCCGCGGTTTCCAGCCCGGCCAGCACGCGCAGGCAGGTGGTCTTGCCCGAGCCCGACGGCCCGAACAGCGCGGTCACGCCGCGACCGGGCAGCTGCAGGTCGACGTCGAGCGTGAAGCCCTTGCGCGGCACCCGGGCGCGCAGTGCGATGGGGCTGGAACTCATGTGCGCCGCCGGTTGATCCATTGCAGCGACAGCAGGACCGCAAACGCGAACACCAGCATTACCGCGGCCAGGCGGTGCGCGTCGGCGTACTCGAGCGCTTCCACGTGGTCGTATATCTGCACCGACACCATTCTTGTGACGCCGGGTATGTTGCCGCCCACCATGAGCACCACACCGAACTCGCCCACGGTGTGAGCAAAGCTCATCACGGTACCGGTGATGAGGCCGGGCTTGCACAGCGGCAGCACCACAGTGAAGAAGCGGTCCAGCGGCGAGGCGCGCAGCGCGGCCGCGGCCTCCAATGGGCGCTCACCGAGCTGCTGCATGGCCGTGAGCACGGGCTGCACCATGAAAGGAAGGGAATAGAACACCGAGGCCACCACCAGCCCGCCGAAGCTGAAGGTGAGCAGGCCCAGGCCGAGCGACTGCGTCCATTGCCCGACCGGCCCTTCGGGACCCATGGCCACCAGCAGATAAAAGCCCAGCACCGAGGGGGGCAGCACGAACGGCAGGGTGACCAGCGCTCCCACCGGGTGGCGCCACCACGAACGCGTTCTCGCCAGCCACCAGGCCAGCGGCACGCCCAGCACAAGCAGGATCAACGTGGTCAGGCCCGCGACGCGCAGCGTGAGCGCGATGGCCTGGAGGTCGGATGGCGTGAGGATCACTCAGAGATCGTAGCCGTAGGAACGGATGAGTGTCTTGATGTTCTCGCTGCGCAGCAACTGCAGCAGCGCGCGCGCCGCCTCGTTGTTCGCGCCGCGCTTGAGCAGCACCGCGTCCTGGCGGATCGGCGTGTACAGCCGCTGTGGCACCAACCACATCGAGCCGGCCTTGAGGCGACCGCCTTCGAGCACCTGCGACATCGCGACAAAGCCGAGTTCGGCGTTGCCAGTGAACACGAAGTTGAAAGCCTGGCCGATGCTCTCGCCCTGCACCAGCCGCGCCGTGATGTCCGCGCTGAGACCGAGCCTGTCGATAGCTTCGATCGCGGCGGCACCGTAGGGGGCCGTCTTCGGGTTGGCGATGGCGAGCTTGCGCCACGTGGCACTGCGCAATACGACACCGCGGTTGTCCACCCGCGCGGCGTCGGCTGACCACAGCACCAGCTTGCCGATGGCGTAGGTGAAGCGGCTGCCGGGCACGGCCAGACCGTCGGCCTCCAGCTGTTCAGGCGTCTTCTGGTCGGCCGAGAGCATGACGTCGAACGGTGCGCCGTTCCTGATCTGCGCGTACAGCCGGCCAGTGGAGCCGACCGACAGCTCCAGCGTGTGGCCGGTGGTCTTGCGCAGCACCTCGGCAATGGCGCGCATCGGCTCGGCGAAGTTGGCGGCCACGGCCACCGTCGCCTGCGCCGCGTGCGCACTCGCGAGCCAAAAGCCCAGGGCGATCCCCATGAGCGCGCTACGAAGGCCTTGTACGAGCATTCCTGTTTCCTTCCCGGCATTCGCGACGGCGATGCGGACCGGCGGCGAGCATACCGCCGGGTTGGAACGCCCCGGCACGCGGCCGGAAGGTCAGTGGCAGCGTACCGTGGCATTGCCCGCCGGTGCCGCGACGTGATCGAGCCGCGCCAGCACCTCGGCACGCGGCGCGACGTCCTTCGACTCCATCTGCGCGCCCGCGCGCAAGCGCACGATGTCACCCACCTTCAAACGCAGTGGCGCGGGCGCCACCGCCACCCACTGCGGCGCGTTCCAGTCGCCACCGTCGATGACCTTGAGCTGGCAGGCCAGACGCACCACGCGACCGGCCGCGAAGTCCTCGTCGCGCAGGGCATCGAGGCGCTGGAAGGCCGCCACCGCGAAGTCGTGCTGCCAGGCCGGGGGCGTCATGTGCACCCGCAGGTGCCAGCTGCCGCCGCCTTGTTCGTTCGGGTGGCAGGTCGGTGTGGTTCGCGTGGGCGCGGTGTCGTCAACGCGCACGAACTGGCCATGCAATGCGCTGGCCCGCGCGGGCTCGACGCTCGCCCAGGCAGAGCGGGCATCGCGCACCACAATGCGGCTGCCTTGAGGCAGTACGGTGCCGCGCGGCACCAGGGTCGTCACGCTGATCCAGCGCACGCCGCCGGGCCGTCCGGCATCGGGCACGCTGCATTCCCCCTGCACCAGGCGCGCGTCTTCCAGGTCGCGGCGGCTCACACCCGCGCGCAGCGCGGCGTGCAGGGCTGGATAGCCATCGCGCAGGCTGTCGCGATCGGGCGCCACTTGCAGCACCTGTGCCGTCGTCTCGGCGCCCACGCGCGGTGCGGTTTCGCAGGCCGCCAGCAGGCCGCTCAGCGCGAGGACGGTGGCGGCGGTGGTGAGGGGCCGGGCGGTGGCGCGCAGCCCCGGGAGCAGGTTGGTGTCTTGCATGGTGCAGTTCTATGCGAAGCGATGTTGACCGACAAACCGGAGGTAGCGTTGTGCCACGCCCCGCGGATCTTCCATCATGGGCAGGTGTCCCAGGCCTTCGATCACTTCGATCTCGGCGTCGGGGCGCTGGCGGCGCAGCGACCGCACACCCGAGACGTGGAACACGCGGTCACGTCGACCCCACAGTGCCAGCAACGGCGTTTGCACGGCGGCCAGGCCCTGCTGCAGGGCGTGGCGATCGTCCAGGTGTTCGTGCCAGAGCCGAAGGTTCGAGGTGGCGCGCCGGATGGCGTCCTCGCACGCGGCGCGCCGGATCGGCCACGGCAACCAGGGCCGCCGCTCGAAGAGACGTGCCAGCATCGCGTCGAACTCGTGACGGTCGCGCGCGATCAGCGGTGCATGACCGCGATCGATGAGGAGGTCGGTTTCGCTGGGCACGGGTGAGCGCAGGCCATGCGGCGCACCGATGAAGGCCAGCGACGCGACGCGCTCGGGCTGGGCCAGCGCCAGCATGGCGCCCAGGGCGCCGCCCATGGAACTGCCCGCCAGGTGCAAGCGTGGCAGGGCCAGGGCGTCCAGCAGCGCTTGCAGGCGCGGCACCTGTTGCGCGTAGCCGTAGCGCTGGTCTTCGTGCCGCTCGCTCTCGCCGAAGCCGGGCAGGTCGGGCACGATGACGCGGTGATGTCGCGTGAGCTGCCGTGCAAAGTCGACCCAGTGGTCCTTCTCGGCAAAGATGCCGTGCAGCAGCAGCACGGGTTCGCCGCGGCCACCATCGAGATAATGCAGGCGGTGCCCGGCGACGCTGATCTCGCGCGCGCGCAGGCCCGCCATCCAGCGGTTCAACCTCATCAGCGGGGCTTTCAGCCGTCGCGGCAGTTCCTGGCCAGCGGTCTTCACGAAGCCGGCCTGGGCGAGCCGGCGTGGTACCCGCTGGCGGGTGGTGGATATCGGCACCTCGTTCTCCTCTGTGGTGTGGGGCAGGGGCGTCACGGTACCGGTGGCGCGTCGCGCTGTCTTGAAGGTTTGGGCTGTGAGTGCTGGCAACGCGTTGACGCTGTGCGCCGACAAGGCGCTGTATCTGGGGGAGCTCCCCGCCACCGGGCTGCATCGCCATGCGGCGCCGGTGTTGCTGCTGGGTTTGTCCGGGCGTTTCGCGATCGAGCGGCCCGGGGGCTGGCGCGAGACCTGCCACAGCGCGCTGGTCGATGTCGGGGTGGAGCACCTTTTCGACCCGCAGGGTGAGCGCGTGGCCTTGATCTACCTGGAGCCGGACGCGCCCGAGGTGCGCCGCCTGCGCCCGCTGTTTGACCGACAAGGGCCGGTGCTGGGCGACTTCGCACCCCGCGCGGCGCAGCGTTGGCACACCGAGCAACGCCTGCACAGTTTCGACCTGCCCGCTCTGCTGGGGCGCTCTGCCTGGCCGCCGCTGCAACCGGTGGACGTGCGTGTGCTGCGCAGCCTGCAGCGCCTGCGGGAAGCGGGCGAAACCGTGCCCGACCGCGAAGCGCTCGCGCGAGAGGCGCACTTGTCGGCATCGCGTTTCAACCACCTGTTCAGTGCCGAGGTCGGGGTGAGCTTTCGCAGCTACCGCGTGTGGGCGCAGGTGCGCCGGGCGATGGCCGGCTACCGGCCACAGGGCAACCTCACGGAGGCCGCCCTTGACGGCGCGTTCGCCGATTCGTCGCATTTCAGCCGTGTGTTCCGCAACACCTTCGGCATGACGCCGTCGAGCGTGCTCAAGCCCCTGCGCTCGGTGCGGTGGCTGGACTGAGGCGCCACCCTCGCGGTGCTCAGCGCCGCTTCGAGCCCAGCTTGCGGTAGATGGTGGCGCGGCTGATGCCCAGCGCGCGGGCGGCGTCCATCACGTTGCCACGCGCATCGTCCACCGCCTTGCGGATGAGGGCGGTTTCCAGGTCCTTGAGTGGCAGACCCTGGGCCATGGGCGCGCTGCGTGCGCTGCGGTGGCCGGGCTGCGCGAGCACTTGCAGACGCAGGCCCGACCACAGCGGGATTTCCAGCGCGCTGGCGTGGGCATGTGCGGCGTCGAACAGCGCCTCGATCGGTGAGGCGAAATGCAGGCTGGCGTGACCCACCGGGGATCCGGGGGCGATGCCCAGCATCTCGGCCGCGGGCCGGTTCAGGGCGGTGACCTCGCCGTCGGCGTCGAGGCAGACCAGCCCGTCGCTGTCGTCGCCCAGCACGCGGCCGGGCCAGTTCATGCGCAGCAGCAGGTGGTGCGGTTGCGCCAGTGCCATCGCGTTCTCGATGCTGCGTGCCGACTGCGACACCAGGTGCTTGAGCGCCGGTTGCTCGTTGACGTTGACGCCCGTCAGGTCGAGCATGCCCACGCACTGGCCGTCCGGGCCCCAGATGGGCGCGCCGGCGCAGCTGTACACGCTGGTGGCATCGAAGAAATGCTCGCCGCGGTGCAACCACACCGGCTGCAGGTCGGTCAGGGCCATACCGATGGCGGTGGTGCCCACGGCGCGCTCGGAGAGGTCGACACCCACGCGAGCGATGCGGTTCACGCTGGGGTCGTGCCGGTCCATCGGGCCGTTGACGTCGATCACCACACCCTGCGCGTTGGTGAGGATGGCGAAGTAGCGCGTGTGGGCCATCGCGCGCGCGAGTTGGCGGATCACGGGGCTGGCGGCGCGCAGCAGCGGCTGGCTGCCGTCGATGGCGCGCTGCATCTGTGCGCTGCTCACCGCCTCGAAAGCCACCTCGCGCCGCGGCTCCAGGCCCAGTTGCAGGCAGCGTCGCCAGGAGTTGGCGACCCACGGCGACAGGCGTGGGCCGGCGTCGGGGTCGTGCGCGTCGAGCATCGCGCGGCGCGCCTGGGCGATCAGGGTCAGGCGGTCGTGGGCGGGGGCAGCGGATCCGACGGGCATGGGGTGCATTGGAGCAGGCTGTCGCGTCCCGATCAACCGTTGTGCATGCCGCACTGCGGCATGGGGGTGTTCGGCGGCAGCGCCACCGCCAAACCGGTTGTCTGTGCCAGTCGATCGAGATCGAGCGGGGTGTCCAGGTCGAGCGTGTGCGCCGGGTCTGGCGTGTTCCACAACGCGACAGCTTCGGGCCGCTGGCGGCGCCAGGCGCGCAATCCGCCGGCCTGGTTGCGCAGTTGCGCGCAAGCGAGGCCATCGAGCACCGCCGGGTGGCCGGGCATACCCTCCACCTGCGGCACCAGGGCGTGGCGGCCGCGCTCACGCTGTTCGAACGCCTGCAGCGCCGCGCCGACCTGCGATGCGCCCATCAGGGGTTGGTCGCCGAGCAGCACCAGCAAGCGCTCGGGCATCGACGTGAGGCTTCGCAAGCCCCACTGCAGCGAGTCGGCGGGCTCGTCGCCCGGCGCGGGGTTGCGCAACAGGCGCGGGCGCTGATCGGGGGGGAGCGTGTTCACGTGCGCGGTCACGGCGTCGGCGTGGTGCCCGAGCACCAGGCGCACGTCGCGGATGTGGAGGGTGGCCAGTGCTTCGAGCAGGCGCTGCAGCAGCGTCTGCCCGCCCAGCCGGATGAGGCATTTGGGCACGTTGCCCAGGCGGCGCCCGGCGCCCGCCACCAGCACCAGCGCGACGGTGTGCGGCGGCGGCGTCACGGGGTTTCGCGCACGAAGCAGCTCACCGCGTCATTGGCCAGCACGTCGAGCTTTTCTTTCGCCGGGCCCACCGCCAGATCGCGCGGCAGCGGCACGCCGTTCTTCACCGCCAGGATCTCGGCCATCACGCTCACCGCGATCTCGGCCGGCGTCTTGCTGCCGATGTAGATGCCGATCGGCCCACGCAGATGCGCCAGGCTTTCCTCGGTCTGATCGAAATGCTCGATCAGGCGCGCGTGGCGCAGTTGCTGGTTGCGCCGCGAGCCGATGGCGCCGATGTAGAACGCCTCGGTGGCGAGCGCTTCGAGCAGGGCCAGATCGTCGAGCTTGGGGTCGTGCGTGAGCGCGACGATGGCGGTACGCCGGTCGGCGCGAAAGCCACGCACCAGGTCATCGGGCATGTCGTGCGAGAGTGTCACGCCCGGCACCTGCCAGGCGCCGCGGTACTCCTCGCGCGGGTCGCACACCGTCACCGAAAAGCCGCTGAACAAGGCCATGGTGGCCAGGTACTCGCTGAGCTGCCCGGCGCCGATCATGAGCAGCCGGTATTCGGGGCCGAAGGCGTTGTGCAGCCAGCCTTCGTGCTCGCGCAGCGCCTCGGGTTGCGCGATGTCGGCCAGCGCCACGCGCCCGCTGGCGAGTTCGGTGCTGCGCTGGACCATGCGGCCCGCGCTCAGGCGGGCCACCAGCGCGGCCAGCGTGTCGGCGTCGGGGTTGAACTCCAGCAGCAGCTCCAGCGTGCCGCCGCAGGGCAGGCCGAAGCGGTGCGCTTCGTCCGCGCTCACGCCGTACCTGGTGCGCTGGGGTGGGCCGTCCTTCAGGGCGTCGCGATAGCGGTGAATCAGGTCGTCCTCGATGCAGCCACCCGAGACCGAGCCGACCACGGCGCCGCCTTCGCACAGGGCCATGATGGAGCCGACCGGGCGCGGCGAGCTGCCCCAGGTGCGGATGACGGTGGCCAGCAGCGTGGCCTTGCCCGCGCGCCGCCAATCCAGCAGCGTGCGCAGCACGTAGAGGTCGAGGTTCTCCATGCCGCGAGGATGCCACGCGGGCAATGGCCCCGGGGGTGGCTTGCCCCTGTCGCAATCTGAGACTTTTTCTCGCCCACCCGGGTAAACCCTCAGCGCCGGCCAACACCGGGCGCCAAGAATCGTATGCAGACGCATGCATACCGCGCCGCGGATGCGACGTCGCCCCACAGGAGACAAGAATGCAGAAAGTGCTTCACATCAACCCCGACAAGTGCACGGGTTGCCTGCAGTGCGAAATGGCGTGCTCGTTCGAGAACTACGGCACCTTCGCGACCTCGAAGTCGCGCATCAAGGTGTTCGACTTCCACCACACCGGCAAGAAGGTGCCCTACACCTGCACGCAGTGCGACGAAGCCTGGTGCCTGCATGCCTGCCCGGTGGAGGCGATCACGGTCGACAAGGTCACCGGGGCCAAGGTGGTGAACGAGAGCACCTGCGTGGGTTGCAAGGTCTGCACCATCGCCTGCCCATTCGGCACCATCAACTACGTGCAAGAGACCGGCAAGGTGCAGAAGTGCGACCTGTGCGGCGGCGAGCCCGCCTGCGCCGACGCCTGCCCGACCAGCGCGATCACCTTCATTGATGCCAACTGGACCGGCATCGACCGCATGAAACAGTGGGCCGACAAACTCGGCAACCAGGCCAGCGCCGCCTGATCAACCCGACGCACACAAGGAGACACACATGTCCTGGGCTGGAAAAATCCTGCGCGTCAACCTGACGGCGGGCACCGTGAAATCCGAACCGCTGAACATGGAGTGGGCGCGCGCCTACCTCGGCTCTCGCGGGTTGGGCAGCAAGTACCTCATCAGCGAGATCGACCCCAAGGTGGATCCGCTGTCGCCGGACAACAAGATCATCTGGGCCACCGGGCCGCTCACCGGCACCATGGCCTCCACCGGCGGCCGCTACACGGTCATCACCAAGGGCCCGCTCACCGGCGCCATCGCGTGCTCCAACTCGGGTGGCTACTGGGGTGCGGAGCTCAAGATGGCCGGTTGGGACATGGTGATCTTCGAGGGCAAATCGCCCAAGCCGGTGTTCCTCTACATCAGCGACGACGTGGCCGAACTGCGCGACGCCTCGCACCTGTGGGGCCAGACGGTGTGGAAGACCGAGGAAGCGCTCAAGACCCAGCTGCAAGATCCGCTGGTGCGTGTCTCCTGCATCGGCCAGGCCGGCGAGAACCAGGTGCTCTACGCCGCCGTGGTGAACGACCTGCACCGCGCGGCTGGCCGCTCTGGTGTGGGTGCGGTGATGGGCAGCAAGAACCTCAAGGCGATTGCCGTGCGTGGTACCAAGGGCGTGGGCAACATCCGCGACCCGAAAGCCTTCATGCGGGTCACCAAGGAGAAAAAGCAGATCCTGGCGGAGAACGCGGTCACGGGCCAGGGCCTGCCCACGTACGGCACGCAGGTGCTCATGAACGTGATCAACGAAATCGGTGCATTGCCCACGCGCAACCACCGCGACGTGCAGTTCGAGGGCGCGAAGGACATCTCGGCCGAGGCCATGGCCACGCCGCGCGAGAGCGACGGCAAGAAGCACCTGGTGACCAACCAGGCCTGCTTCGGCTGCACCATCGCGTGCGGGCGCATCAGCAAGATGGACGAGAACCACTTCACGGTGCAGAACAAGCCTCAGTACTGGGGCGCCAACGGCGGTCTGGAGTACGAGGCGGCCTGGGCGCTGGGCGCGGCCAACGGCGTGAACGACCTCGAAGCCCTGCAGTACGCCAACCTGCTGTGCAACGAATACGGCATGGACCCGATCAGCTTCGGTGCCACCGTGGGCGCCGTGATGGAGCTCTACGAAATGGGCGTGCTCACCAGGGCACAGATCGGCGTTGAGGCGCCGTTCGGTTCCGCCGCGGCACTGGCGGCCTTTGCCGAGATGGTCGGCAAGGGCGAAGGTTTCGGCAAGGAAATCGGCCTGGGCTCGGCGCGTCTGACCAAGAAGTACGGCCACCCCGATCTGTCCATGAGCGTGAAGGGTCAGGAGTTTCCGGCCTACGACGGCCGCGCGATCCAGGGCATCGGCCTGGCCTATGCCACCAGCAACCGCGGTGCTTGCCACCTGCGCGGCTACACCATCGCGTCCGAGGTGCTGGGCATTCCCGTGAAGACCGACCCGGTGGAGAGCAACGGCAAGCCCGAACTCGTGAAGGCCTTCCAGGATGCGACCGCGGCTTTCGACTCGTCGGGCCTGTGCGTGTTCACCACCTTTGCCTGGGGCGTGGCCGATCTGTCGCCGCAGCTGCAGGCCGCGTGCGGCGAGCAGTACACCACCGAGGAACTGGAGAAGATCGGTGAGCGCATCTGGAACATGGAGCGCGAATTCAACAACGCCGCCGGTTTCACCGCCAAGGATGATTCGCTGCCCAAGCGGCTGTTGACCGAAGCGGCCAAGACCGGTGCCTCCAAGGGCATGGTGAGCAAGCTGCCCGAGATGCTGCCCAAGTACTACGCGGCGCGTGGTTGGGACAGCGAGGGCCGTCCGACCGCGGAGACCAAGACCCGCCTGGGCCTTTGACGGGGCCGAAGAGCATGCACCACGTGATCCTGGGTGCCGGCCCGGCTGGCGTCATTGCCGCGGAAACCTTGCGCAAGCACGCGCCGCAAGACCAGATCACCCTGGTGGGTGACGAGGCCGAGCCGCCGTACTCGCGCATGGCGATCCCTTACCTGCTGATCGGCAACATCGGGGAGCCGGGCACCTACTTGCGCAAGAGCCCGAAGCATTTCGAGCAATTGCGCGTGACCCAGGTGCGCGCCAAGGCCACCGCGGTGGACAGCGCAAAGCGCAGCGTGACAATGGACAACGGACAGACGCTCGCGTTCGACCGGTTGCTGATCGCCACCGGCTCTCATCCGGTGCGCCCGCCCATCCCGGGCATGGACCTGCCCGGCGTGCACCCCTGCTGGACGCTGGAGGACGCGCGCGCCATCGCGCGGCTTGCCCAGCCCGGCGCGCGGGTGCTGCAGATGGGCGCGGGCTTCATCGGCTGCATCATCATGGAAGCCCTCAAGCAACGCGGGGTGCAGCTCAGCGTGGTGGAGATGGGCGACCGCATGGTGCCGCGCATGATGGGCCCCACCGCGGGCGGCATGATCAAGGCCTGGTGCGAGAAGCAGGGCGTGAAGGTCTACACCGGCACCAAAGTGCTGGCCATCGAAGCGGGTTCGCCCCTGCGTGTGAAGCTCTCCAGCGGCGAGTCGGTCGATGTCGATCTCGTGATCAGCGCCACCGGCGTGCGCCCGGCCATCGGCTTCCTCAAGGACTCGGGCATCACCTGCCTGCAAGGCGTGCTGACCGACGAGCACCTGCAGACCAACGTGCCCGGCGTGTATGCCGCGGGCGACTGCGCGGAAGCCTTCGACAAGGTGAGCGGCAAAACCATCGTGAGCGCGATCCAGCCCAACGCCGCCGAGCAGGCGCGGGTGGCTGCACTCAACATGGTCGGGCAGCGCACCGAGCTCAAGGGCGTGACGCAGATCAACGTGCTCGACACGCTGGGCATGGTCTCCACCAGCTTTGGCAACTGGGAAGGCGTGCCCGGTGGCGAACATGTGGAACTGACCGACCTGAACGAAGGCCGCCACCTGAGCCTGCAGTTCCAGGGTGACGTGATGGTGGGCTGCAACTCGGTGGGCTGGACCGAGCACGTGGGCGTGATGCGTGGTCTTGTCGAGGGCCAGGTGAAGCTCGGTGCGTGGAAGGACAAGCTCAAGGCCGATCCGACGAAGCTGATGGACGCCTACCTCGCGGCTGCGCAGGCCCAGGGGCAATGGGCGGGTGCGGACGATGCCCGGCGCCGCTGACGCCGACAATCGCGGCATGAAGATCACCTTCAAACTCTTTGCCACGCTCACCGACTACCTGCCCCCCGACGCGCGCCGCAGCAACCAGGTCGAGCTCGACATCGACCCTGCGGCGTCGATACAGCAGATCATCGAGCCCTATGGCATGCCGCCCAAGCTGGTCCATCTGGTGTTGGTGAACGGCAAGTACATCGCGCCCGAACACCGCTTGAGCACCACACTCGTCGAAGGCGACGTGCTGGCCATCTGGCCACCGATCGCCGGCGGTTGAGGGCGCGTGCGGTGCAGTCGCACTACGCCGAGCGCTTCACGCGCGAGATGGGTTGCACCGAAGCGGAGTGGCTGCGATGGTTGCCCGAGGCCGTCGGGGAGTGCGCCTGGCAGCGCGACGGGCAGCGCGCGACGGTCGAGGTGCCACCGGGGCGCCTGGCGCTGCGCTGGCAGGTGTTGCCCCCGCGGGTGATCGCCCTGGTGCGCATGCCGGTGCTACAAGTCGAGTTCCAGTTCGATGGTCTGAACGACGAACAGCGCTTCGGCTTCATGCGCCGCTTCGACCTGTACATGCAGCGCGGCGGGGGTTGACCTGACTCAAGCCCCGCCCGAGCGGGCTGCGTTATGGTCCGGTCACACCAACCGGAGACCCGCCATGAGCGAATCCCTGAGCATCACCGTCACCCGCCAGCAGGGTTACCAGTTCCTCGTCGATTTCGGTGCAGGCATGCCCGACATCACCGCCGATCTGCCGGCGCCGCTGGGGCAGGGTGGCGGCCCCTCGCCCGAACACCTGCTGGGTGCGGCCGTGGCCAACTGCCTGGGCGCCAGCCTGCTGTTCTCACTGCAAAAGTACAAGCAGGACCCGGGCACCGTGCGCGCCACCGCCACGCTCACCCAGGGCCGCAATGCCGAGGGGCGCCTGCGTGTCACCCACATCGACGTCGCCATCGCACTCGAAAAACCCGCTGCCGAATTGCAGCACCTGGAGCGCGTGCTGGCGCAGTTCGAATCGTTCTGCACCGTGACGCAGAGCGTGAAGACGGGCATCGATGTGGCGGTGAACGTCAGCACCGGCTGAGGCCGGTGCCCACCGCGCATCAGCCCGCGAGGTTGCGCAGCAGGTAGCGCCCCAGCGCCTTCCAGAAATCGGCGCCCGAGTGCTGCTGCCACACCACCGACACGTCGGCAAAGGCCTTGTGCAGCACCATCGCCACCAGCCCGACGAGCACGAGGATGGCGACGATCTGCAGCAGTGTCTTCGAGAGGTCGTCGGAATGCCGGGGCATGGAGTGAGGGCAGAGGTGGCAGAGCCACCGTGGCACGCTTCGATGGTTGGTGTGGTGGATTGTCGCTAACCTCGCGTCCATGGATTTGCTCCTCTCCGCCGCCGCCCGGGCGCTCGCCACGGGTGACGCACTGGGCGCGCTCAAGCGTGTGGCCCTGCGGGAGGACGCGCCAGCGCTGGCGATGCGGGGCATCGCGATGGCGCAGCTGGGCGAGTACCCGCGTGCGCGGGATCTTCTGCGTCAGGCCGCGCGCGCGTTCGGCCCGAACGAGGCGTTGGCGCAGGCACGCTGCGTGGTGGCCGAGGCCGAGGTGGCGTTGGCGATGCGCGAGTTGGGGGGCTCACCCCGTTCCCTGCAGGCTGCGGCCGACACGCTGGCCGCGCTCGGCGACGCTGCCAATGCGGCGCAGGCCCGGCTGGTGGCGGCGCGTGGGTGCTTGCTCATCGGCCGGCTGGACGAGGCCGCAGCGCAACTGTCGCTGTTGCGGACATCCCCGGCGGCCCCAACCGCTGCGCCACATCCCTTGCATGTGCTGTCCGCGTTGACGGCCCTCACCGCCGCCGAACTGGCCTTGCGTTCGTTGCGCACCGCGACCGCGCGAGCCGCGCTGGCACAAGCAAGGCAGGCCGCTGTGTGCGCTGGCGTGCCCGCGCTGCTGGCGGAAGTGGATGGCCTGCAGGCCGCGCTGCAGCGGCCGGCCGCGCGCCGCGTCGGAACATCGAACGGGTCGGGTGGCGAGACCTTGTTGCGGCTCGATGAAGTGGAGGCCCTGCTCACCTCGACCGCACTGGTGCTTGACGGATGCCGCCGCGGTCTCGGGGCAGGGTGGGTGTGGCTGCCACTGGCCAGCCGGCCCGTGTTGTACGCGTTGGCACAGGCACTGGCCGAGGCCTGGCCGGGTGACGTGGAACGACACGCGCTGATCGCGCGCGCCTTTCGCACCCGCCGCCCTGACGAGACCCATCGCGCGCGGCTGCGCGTGGAGCTCGGTCGCCTGCGCGCGCTGACCGCGGGCGTGGCGGGTATCGAGGCCACAGCGCGCGGCTACCGCCTGCAACCGGGCAACGGGCGCCCGGTGGTGGTGCTGGCACCGCCCATCGACGGCGCGCAGGCCGCCTTGCTGGCCCTGCTGGCGGATGGCGCGGCCTGGTCCACCTCGGGCCTGGCGCTCGCGCTGGGTGCGAGCCAGCGCACCGTGCAGCGCGCGCTGGCCGATCTGCTGACCGACGGCCGTGTGCGCGCCGTTGGCCAGGGGCGCGCGCGGCGCTGGCTGGCGCCGCCGCTCGCCGCGCTCGACGCTTTCACGACGATCTTGTTACTCCCCGGTTCGCTGCCGTTTCACTAGAGTGCCCTGCACGGCGCCGCCTCCGGTGCCCTTCAAGGAGAGTTCGATGAGCCGCAACCCCCCAGTCCCCACGGCCGAGATCGTGCGCGAGTACGGCCCCTTCGACGGCGCCCCCAGCGTGCATGGCGTGACCCACGACGGGCAGCGCGTGTGGGCCGCCATCGGTGCGCGCATCGTCGCCTTCGATCCCGCCAGTGGCGAGACGGTGCAACGCATCGAGCGGCCCTGCGATGCCGGCACCGCGTTCGATGGCAGGCACCTCTACCAGATCGCCGAAGCGCGCATCGACAAGATCGACCCCGCGACGGGCCAGGTGCTGGCTTCCATCCCCGCGCCCGGCCAGGGCATGGACTCCGGCCTGACCTGGGCCGAGGGCAGCCTGTGGGTGGGCCAATGGCGCGACCGCAAGATCCTGCAGATCGACCCCGACACCGGCGCCATCCGTCGCACCATCGAATCGAACCGTTTCGTCACCGGCGTTACCTGGGTCGATGGCGAGCTGTGGCACGGCACCTGGGAGGGCGAGGAGAGCGAGCTGCGTCAGATCGACCCGGCCGATGGCGCGGTGCTGCAACGCCTGCAGATGCCCGCGGGCACGGGCGTGAGCGGGCTCGAGTCCGACGGCGCCGACCTGTTCTATTGCGGCGGTGGCGGCAGCGGCAAGGTGCGCGCCGTGCGCCGTCCGCGCAAGGCGGCCTGATGCAGGAGTCCGCCATGAACACCGCACGCACCGCCGCGAACCGCGATGACTGGCTGGCCGCACGCCTCGCGCTGCTGGCGCGCGAGAAGGAACTCAGCCGATTGAGCGACCAGATCGCGCGCGAGCGCCGCGCCTTGCCCTGGGTGCGCATGGACAAGCACTATGTGTTCGACTCACCGCAGGGCCCGCGCACGCTGGCTGACCTGTTCGATGGCCGCGGCCAGTTGCTGGTGCAGCACTTCATGTTCGGTCCCGGCTGGGTACAGGGCTGCTCCTACATGGCCGACCACAGCGATGGCATGCGGCCGCCCTGGCGGCGCGCGACACGACGCTGGTGGCGGTGTCGCGCGCGCCGCTGGCCGAGATCGAGGCCTTTCGCCGGCGCATGGGCTGGCGCTTCCCCTGGGTGTCCTCGCACGGCAGCGATTTCAACCGCGACTTCGGCGTGAGCTTCCCGCCTGAGGACGTGGCTGCACGGACCATGCACTACAACTTCGCGCAGCAACCCTTTGCCAACGAAGAGATGCCCGGTATCAGCGCTTTCGTGAAGGACGATGCGGGCGCGGTGTTCCACACGTATTCCACCTACGGCCGAGGCGTGGAAGCCATGATGGGTACCTACCGGCTGCTCGACCTGACGCCCGCCGGGCGCAACGAAGCCGGCCTGGAACACACCATGGCCTGGGTGCGGCACCACGACCGGTATGAGCCCGAGGCGTTTGCGCTGCCCACGGGTGACTGCTGTCGCGGGCGTTGAGCAGCGCTTTGGGAGCCGGGCTCAGGACTTGAGCCAGGCCGCCAGCTTGCCCGCGGCCGCAGCGCCGTGTCGCTTGATGACGTCGCGCGATTGCATCACCACCGGGTTGTCCTGGTGCTGGCCAATGGCGCCGAGCGGGTTGAGCCGGGTCTGGCGTGACCACGATGCCAGCGCCGGGTGCGCGGCGCGTGCGCGTTCGCTGTTCATGCTGGCGAAGAAGGCCGTGAGGTAATCGCGGTTGTGGTTCCACCAGCCAATGGGCGGGCACAGCCGGTTCTTCTCGGCATCGTCGGCCACGGTGGCCTCGACCACCCCGAGCATGGCGAACTGCTGGCAGGCGAAGCCCCATACCGTGGGTTGCACCGTGATGCGGTCGGGTTCGAAGATCGGGCGCAGGGGCGGCGCGGCCAACCCGTGCGCAGCGCAGTGCAGGTGCACCGTGTCCTCGGTGGTGGGCACACGGCCTTCGTCGAGCACGATCTCGCGGCGCCCGATGCGGCGCACATGGCCCAGGCGCACCACGTCTTCCACCTGGCGCAGCAGCGCGAGCTCACCCTCGCCCACAAGGCCGCCGCGAAACATGTCGCTGCTCACGCCCGGGTCGATACGCAGAAAAAAGCCGGCACTGTCGAGCCGCGCAAACAGGTCGTCAACATCGCTTGCAAGAGCCATGGCCTCGATCTGCAACGCGAGGCCGCGGTAGAAATCCGGCAGCAGGCTGTGCGGCTGGTGGAAGTGCCGGTTCAGCCAGCGCGCCTCGCGCGGGCGGATCCAGCGGATGGCATCGGGCGCCACGCCCTGCTCGAGCAGCCAGACGCAGGTGTCCAGCGCGGTCTTGCCCGCGCCAATGATGACGTAGCGCTCGGCTCGCTCGCGCAGACGCGCCACCTCGCCCGCGGGCAGGCAGCGCACGCCGGGCTCCATCTCGAACGGGGGTGGTGAGGTGGCCGGCACCTGGCCCTCGAGGTAGGTGGTGTCGATCAGCTTGCGCCGCACGCGCACCTGCCAGGTGTGGCCAGACAGGCGCGAGGCGAAGCGGTGCTCGCCGAGGTGATCGCAGTTCGGGAAATAGCGCACGCGCCCGCTGGGCAGGAAGTGGCGTTGCATCACGTGTGCGTAGTAAGCGCGGATTTCGTCCACACCCGCGAGTTCGTAGTAGCCGGCGTTGGTGCCCCGGCTGTCGATGGCGTTGACGCCGAGCGGCACCGAGCACACGCCGTAGAAGCTGGAGGGCTGGTGCAGCCGCACGAAGGGGTAGGCGTCCAACCAGTGTCCACCGGGCGCGTGGCGGCGGTCGACCAGCGTGACGGTGGCATCCGAATGCGTGAGCAGCGCGTCGGTGATGGCCATGCCGGCCGCGCCCGCACCGATGACAAGGTAGTCCGTCTCGAGGTGTTCTAGTGTCATGCGGCCATGATAGGGATGGCGCACACGGGTGCTGCCGCGACTGACGGGCGGCAGCTGTTCCAGGCCCTCCTCGTCAGCCCAGGGTCTTGAGGCCCAGCCAGGTGAGCAGCAGGGAGCCGAACAGGTGCAACGAGGCAACGCCCAACGCCAGGGCCAGGCGCCCCTGCTGCAGCAGCGTGACCACTTCGATCGAGAAGGTGGAAAAGGTGGTGAGCGCGCCCAGCAGGCCGGTGACGATGGCCAGGCGCCAGGCCGGGTCAAGGTGTGGGTTGGCCTGCAGCACCGCGAAGGCCAGGCCGATGGCGTAGGCGCCGACCCAGTTGGCCGCCAGCGTGCCCCAGGGCAGCAGGCTGGTGGGGGTGCTCAGCCACAGGCCCAGGCGCCAGCGCAGCAGCGCGCCCACGCAGGCGCCAAGGCAGATGGCGAGCACCGACACCATGGTCAGAACGGCGCGCCTTCGTCGGCCGTGGCCACCACGGTGGCGGGTTCATGGCCCGGCACTTGACCGGGTTGCAGTTCACCGCCCAACGCGGCAATCAGCGCATCGAGCACGCCACGCAGCTCACCCGTGCCGATGGCGACGTTGCTGTCGAAGCTCTCGTCTTCGTTGGCGGGTCGGTCTTCGAACACACCTTCGAGGAACTGGATTTTCTTGAGCGCCATGCTCTCGGTGAGGGTGAAGCCGACACGACCTTCCCAGTTGAGCGCCAGGCGGGTGGGCAACTTGCCTTCGCTGATGTGGCGGCGCACCTCGTCGTTGAACAGGTGGTGGCGCGTGAAGCGCACCACCGAGCGTTCCTCGTCGCTGGAGCGCAGCTCGCAGTCGCGCTCCACGGCCAGGCCTTCGGGCCATTGTTCGGCGTCGGTCACGCTGAGCCATTGGGTCATGGCGGCCTGGGGCGTTACCTGGGTGTTGAACAGCGTGAGCGCCAGGCCGTCGAAGGCGCGCACGAGCGCGGTGACGATGTCGTCCAGCTTGCCCTGGCTGCTGGCGTCGGTGGCGAGCCAGCCGCGCTCGGTGTCGATCCAGATCCAGGCGCTCTGCTGGCGCGCAAAGGCTTGCGGCAGCAGCGCCATCAGCGCGTCCTCGCGCAGGCCCTTGGTCTCCTTCTTGCCCGGTTTACGGCCGGTGGTGGCCTCGATGTGATCGGCCGCCTCTTGTGCCTTGCGCCGCACCACCGCGCCAGGCACCGACTTGGTTTCGATCTGCAGCTTGAGGATGCGCTGCCCGGCCACGGCCTCCACCAGCGGGCCGTGTGCGTCACCGCGCGGCTCCACCCAGCCGAGGGATTTGTCCTGTGTGGCGCTGCAGGGCACGAAGCGCGCGCCATCGAGCGCTTTCTCCATCGCATCCAGCGAGGGTGCCCAGCCCGGGGCGATGCGGTAGAGCGTGAGGTTCTTGAACACGAAACGGGATCTCCGGAAAAACAAACCCCGCACGCGGTTGAGGCGGCGGGGTCTGCATCTTAGCGGGGTACCCGCTACATCTTCGACGGGAGCCAGGTGACGAGACCGGGAAACCAGTACAGGAGAAGCACCGCCAGCACCATCAGGAAGAAGTAAGGCAGGCAGGCCATGGCGATCCATGTGATCTCGCGCCGCGTCATGCCTTGCAGCACAAACAGGTTGAAGCCCACTGGCGGCGTGATCTGCGCCATTTCGACCACCACCACGACGAAGATGCCGAACCAGATGAGGTCGATGCCGGCGGCCGTGACCGTGGGCAGGATCACGCCCATGGTGAGCACGATCATCGAGATGCCATCGAGGAAGCAGCCCAGCAGGATATAGAACAACGCCAGGGCGATCAGCAGCATGCCGGGCGACAGGCCCAGCGAGCCCACCCACTCGGCCAGGTGCCGCGGCAGCCCGATGTAGCCCATGGACAGCGTGAGGAAGGCCGCGCCGGCCAGGATCAGCGCGATCATGCAGTACAGCCGCGTGGCGCCGAGCAACGAATCGCGGAACGTTGTCCAGTTGAGCGAGCCTTGTGAGGCCGACAGGATGAGCGCCCCCACCACACCGATGGCCGCTGCCTCGGTGGCGGTGGCGATGCCACTGTAGATGGCGCCGATGACACCGCCGATGAGCAGCACCACCGGAATCAGGTGGCGCGACTCGCGCAGCTTATCGACCAGGCTCATGCCCGCATCGGCCTGCGGCACCCTGTCGGGGTTGAGCAGCGCCCACACCATGAGCGAGCCACTGAACAGCGCGGCCAGCATCAGGCCCGGGATGACGCCGGCCACGAACAGCTTGGCGATCGACACCTCGGCCGCGACGCCATAGACGATCATGATGATCGAGGGCGGTATCAGCAGGCCCAACGTACTGGCACCACCGAGCGAGCCGACGATCTTCTCGGCTGGGTAACCGCGGCGCGTGAGCTCGGGAATGCTCATCTTGCCCACCGTGGCACAGGTGGCGGCCGACGAGCCTGACACCGCCGCGAAGATGGTGCTGCCCAGGATGTTGGTGTGCAGCAGCCGCCCGGGCAGCGCGTTCACCCAGGGCGCCAGGCCCTTGAACATGCTCTCCGACAGCTTGGTGCGGAACAGGATCTCACCCATCCACACGAACAGCGGCAGCGCGGTCAGCGTCCAGCTGCTGGCCGAGCCCCAGATGGTGAGCGCCATGGCGTCGCCCGCCGGCCGCGATGAGAACAGCTCCATGCCGATCCAGGCCACGCCCGCGAGCGTGAGCCCGATCCACACGCCGCTGCCCAGCAGCACGAACAGCGCCACGATGAGCATCGTGGTGATGAAGAACTCATTCATGTCGCGTGTCCCCCGCAGCGCGCACACGCTGGCCGCGCGCTTCGAGCACCCACTCATCAAGCAGTGCGATCAACAGCACCGTGCAGCCCACACCCATGAGGATCTGCGGAATCCAGAGTGGCGTGGCGTCGGCCGAGGTGGAAATGTCGTGGAACTGGTGCGACTGCCACGCCAGCCGCCACGAGAACCAGGTCAGCGCGCCGGCCATGAGCACCGACACCGACAGCGCCCACAGCTCCATGCCGCGGCGCGCGGCGCCGGTGAGCTTGCCGATGATCAGCGTCACGCGGATGTGCTCGTGGCTCTTGAGCGTATGCGCCAGCGCGAGAAAGCCTGCACCAGCCATGGCATAGCCAGCGTAGGCGTCGGTGCCCGGCACGTAGAAGCCGACCAGGCGGCTCACGATGGACAGCAGCACCATCGCGAGCACACCTATCATGAACAGCGCGGCCAGCCAGCCCGCGCCGAGGTAGAGGCCGTCAAGCGCCTTTCGCATCGGGGGACTGATGCCTCACTTTTTATAAGCGTCGATCAGCTGCTGGCCCTCGGGGCCGGCCCTGCCCAGCCACTCCTGCAGCATGGTGGCTCCCACCTTCTGCAGATCGGCCTTCAGCGCGGCCGACGGCGGCTCGATCGTCATGCCGTTGGCCTTGAGAACGGCCATGGTGTCGGTGTTCACCTTCTCGGAGGCGGCCCAGCCGCGCGCCTCGGCATCGGCCGCAGCCTTCATGAGCGCGTCCTGCGTGGCCTTGTCCAGCGCGTCGAAGGCGCGCTTGTTCACGATCACCGCGTTCTTGGGGAGCCAGGCCTGCACGTCGTAGTAGAACTTCAGGTGCTCGTAGAGCTTGCTGTCCACGCCGGTGGCGCCCGAGGTCATGTTGTTCTCGACCACGCCGGTGGCCAGGGCCTGCGAGAGCTCGGCGGCCTGCACGGTGACGGGCTGCGCGCCCACCAGTTCGGCGATGCGCGAGGTGGCCGGGCTGTAGGCGCGCCACTTGCTGCCCTTGAGGTCGGCCGCGCTGGCCACGGGCTTCTTGCTGTACAGGCCCTGCGGCGGCCAGGCCACGGCGTAGAGCAACATCATTCCCTGCTCGGCGAGCTTCTTCTCCAGAATGGGCTTTTGCGCTGCGTAGAGTTTATTTGAATCCGCGTAGCTGGTGGCCAGGAACGGAATGCCATCGGCACCGAACATCTGCCATTCGTTCTGGTAGGCCGTCAGCAAGATCTCGCCGATCTGCGCTTGGCCGCCCTGCACCGCACGCTTGATCTCGGGCGCTTTGAACAGCGATGCACCCGGATGCACCGTGATCTTGAGTTTGCCGCCGGTGGCCTTGTCGACGTCGCTGGCGAAGCTGGCAAGATTGACCGAGTGGAAATTGGTGGCCGGGTAGGCGGCCGGCAGGTCCCAGGCGGTCTGGGCTTGGGCGCTGGCGCCGAAGGCGAATGCGGCCGCGGCGAGGGCAAGCTTGAAGTTCATGGTCACTCCAGAGGGTTGAACGGATGACAAAGACGGGCAGCATAGTTGCAAAACACGGGCCAGGTTCGTCCGTGTTTCCCCGGAGTCGCGCATGAACCTGCGCTTCGTCGAGGCCTTCTACTGGGTGGCCACGCTCAAAAGCGTGACGCGTGCGGCCGAGAAGCTCTTCCTCACGCAGTCGGCCATGTCCAGCCGCATCGCCACGCTGGAGGAGGAGCTGGGAGTGTTGCTGCTGGACCGGCGCGACAAGCAATTCCGGCTCACCACCGCGGGCGCACGCTTCCTCACCTACGCGCAGCGGCTGCTGGAGCTGCAGCGCGAGGCCAAGGCCGAAATGGGTTCGGGCGAAGCGCTGGCGGTGTCGCTGCGCATCGGTGCCATCGAATCCGTGCTGCACTCTTGGCTGATTCCGTGGATGGAGCAGCTGCGCATCGAGCACCCGGCGCTGGAGCTGGAGCTGTCGGTGGAAACCACGCCCATCCTGCTGGAGCAGATGCGCCGCGGCACGCTGGACCTGGCGTTCGCCGCCCAGCCCGCGGCCGCCGACGGCGTGCGATCGCGTGCGCTGCCGTCGATGGCGATGGTGTTCGTGGGCAGTGCGAGCCTGCACCGGCGTCGCCGTTACTCGCTGGACGACCTGGCCGCGCTGGAGCTGCTCACGTTCCAGCGCGGCTCGCTGCCGCACGTGGCCTTGCTCGATTTGTTCCGCACGGCGCGCGTCGAGCCGCGGCGCGTGCACACCATCTCCTCGGTGTCGGCCATGTTGCAGATGGCGCAGGGTGGCTTCGGTGTGGCCACGCTGCCGCGCGAGGCCGTGCAACATCTGTTCGCGGTGGCCGACCTGCGCGAGCTGCCGTGCGACGCACGCCTGCAACCGCTGCCTATCCACGCAAGCTACCGCAGCGACCCCTCCACCCAGGCGGTCGAGACGGTGGTCCGCTCGGCACTGGCCTTCGTGGAGGCCTGGACCGCCGCGCGCGAGGGCACCGCCGTGGGGCGCACACGTACAAAAACGCCCCAACTGAAGGCATCGAAAAAATCGATGACGTAAGCAAGAAAAATCGCGTTTGTGGTTGATCGACCACCTCCCCACAATCCGGCCCCAATGTGACACGCCTGTCACGAAACCCATGAACCGGTGATGCCGGTGGAGCTGGAGACGCACAAGTGGGACTGCCGCAGGAACTGCAGACGCGACACATCGACGCCGGTGCACGGGCGCTGGCGCAGCGGGTGCGGGAACCGATCCGCCGTGGCGAATGGACGCGCCACACCAGTGGCCTGGCCGATGAGCTGGTGCAGGGCAACGTGGTGATCCTGCCGCGTGCGCTGGCCGATGACTTCCTGCTCTACTGCCAACGCAACCCCAAACCTTGTCCGCTGCTGGCGGTGGGCACCCCTGGCGACCCGATGCTGTCGACGCTGGGCGAGGGCATCGACATCCGCAGCGACCTGCCGCGTTACCGCGTGTGGCGCGACGGCGTGCTGGTGGATGAGCCCACCGAGATCCACGCCCTGTGGCGTGACGACCTCGTGACCTTCGTCATCGGCTGCTCTTTTTCGTTCGAGCAGGCGCTGATGGCCGCCGGCATGCGCCTGCGCCATGTGGCGCAGGGCCGCAATGTGGCGATGTACCGCACGTCGATCGCCACCGCAGCCGCCGGGCCGTTTGCCGGCCCCATGGTGGTGAGCATGCGCCCGCTCAAGGCGGCCGATGCCGCGCGCGCCGCGCGCATCACCGCGCGCTTTCCCGATGTGCACGGTGAGCCGGTGCATATCGGCGACCCGGCTTTGATCGGCATTGCCGACCTTGACCAGCCCGACTACGGCGACGCCGTGGAAGTGCTGCCCGACGAAGTGCCCGTCTTCTGGGCCTGTGGCGTCACGCCTCAGGCGGCGATCGCCCAGGCCCGCCCCGCGTTCTGCATCACGCACGCCCCGGGCGCGATGCTGATCACCGACCTTCTCAACCAGCAGCTCGCAAGCGAACAAGGAGAGTGACCATGATGAAGACAGCCATCGGGCTTTGCGCCCTCGCCCTGGCCGGTGCCGCACACGCACAGGCCAAATGGGACCTGCCCAGCGGCTACGGAGCCAACACCTTCCAGGTGCAGAACCTGCAGCAGTTCGCCAACGACGTGGACAAGGCCACCGGCGGCAAGCTCAAGATCACGCTGCACCCGGGTGGCTCGCTCTACAAGGCCAACGAGATCAAGCGCGCGGTGCAGACCGGCCAGACGCCCGCGGGCGAATTCATCCTCTCCGGCGCGGCCAACGAGAACCCGCTCTTCGGCGTGGACTCGGTGCCTTTCCTGGCCACCGGCTACGCCGATTCGCGCCGGCTTTACAACGCGGCGCGCGGCGCACAGGAGCGGGTGCTGGCGCAGCAAGGCCTCAAGGTGTTGTTCTCGGTGCCGTGGCCGGGGCAGTCGCTGTACTCCATCAAGCCCGTCAACGGCGCTGCCGACCTGGCGGGCACCAAGATGCGCGCCTACAACCCGGCCACCACACGCATCGCGCAATTGCTCAAGGCGCAGCCGGTGACCATCCAATTGGCCGAGCTGCCACAGGCCCTGGCCACCGGTGCGGTGCAGAACTTCCTGACCTCCAGCGCCAGCGGGGTGGAGAGCAAGCTGCACGAGCAGGTCAAGCACTTCTACCCGGTGTCGGCCTGGCTGCCGCGCAACGTGACCGTGGTCAATCTGAAAGACTTCAACGCGCTCGACAAACCCACACAGGACGCGCTGCTCAAGGCCGCGGCCGAGGCGGAAGCGCGCGGCTGGGCGCTCAGCGAGAAGCTCGACGGCGAGTACATCGAGCAGCTCAAGGCCGCGGGCATGAGCATCACGCCGCCGAGCGATGACCTGAAGAAGGCGCTGACCGCCATCGGCGAGACCATGACCGCCGATTGGATCAAGGCCGCCGGCCCCGAGGGCCAGGCCGTGATCGACGCGTATCGGAAGTAACCCCCCGCCGCGCTGCGCGCGGCTTCTCTCCCCTTCATCCGTTTTCGTGGCGAGGAGCGCGCGATGGACAAGCTCGTCCTGCATTTCTTTCGGCTGCTGCTGACCCTGGCCTGTACGGCGATGGTGGGCGCATTCGTGGCGGTGAGCCTGAGCGTGCTCTCGCGTCTGTTCGGCTGGGACATGCCGGGTCTGGACGCTTACGCCGGCTACGCGATCGCCGCGGCGTTGTTCCTGGCCTTGCCTTCGACGCTGGTGCGCGGTGAGCACATCCGCGTGACGCTGGTGCTCGACCGGTTGCCGCCCCGGGCGCGCCACGCGATGGAGTGGTGGTGCCTGCTGGCGGGCCTGGCGCTGTCGGTCTATGTGGCCTGGTATGCGGTGCAACTGGCCTGGATCTCGCACACCACGCACGACGTGTCGCCCTCGGCCGATGCCACGCCGCTGTGGATGCCGCAGCTCGCGATGGTGCTGGGCTGCCTGGGCCTGGCGCTGGCCTTCCTGCAGGCGCTGTGGTGGCGGCTGCAGGGGCGTGAGCTGATTGCGTCCCCTGCGGCGGCCGCCTCCGAATGAACCCATCACCCCACACCAGCAAGGAACCGCCATGGAAGCCGTGATCGCCCTGGTGCTCATCGTCGCCCTGTTCGCCGTGCTCGGCTCGGGGCTGTGGATCGGGCTGTCGCTCATCGCCGTCGGTGTGGTGGGCATGGAGCTCTTTACCTCCCGGCCGGTGGGCGACAGCATGTCGCTCACCATGTGGGGCGCCACCTCGAGCTGGACACTGACGGCGTTGCCGCTGTTCCTGTGGATGGGCGAGATCCTGTTCCGCAGCCGGCTCTCGGACAGTCTCTTCAAGGGTCTCGCGCCCTGGCTCAACTGGCTGCCCGGGCGCTTGCTGCACGCCAACGTGGTGGGCTGCACCATATTCGCCGCCATCTCGGGCTCGTCGGCCGCCACCTGTGCCACGGTGGGCAAGATCACGCTGCCCGAGCTCAAGAAGCGCGGCTATCCCGACCACATGGCGATTGGCACGCTGGCCGGCGCGGGCACACTGGGCCTGCTCATTCCGCCCTCGATCATTCTCATCGTGTACGGCGTGGCGGCCAATGTGTCGATTGCCAAGCTCTTCCTGGCGGGGCTGATACCGGGCTTGATGCTTGGCCTGCTGTTCAGCACCTACATCGTGGTCTGGTCGCTGCTGCGCCCTGGGCGCATCCCGGCAGCCGACGCGGGCACGGTGCTGCGGCAGAAGCTGTACGCCTCGCGACATCTCATCCCGGTGGTGCTGCTCATCGCGCTGGTGTTGGGCGGCATCTACAGCGGCATTGCCACCGCCACCGAAGCCGCGGCGTTGGGCGTGGCCGGCTCGTTGCTGCTCTCCCGGCTGGACGGCACGTTGAACTGGCGGACCTTTCGCGACGGGCTGGTGGCTGGCTGCCGCGTGTATTGCATGATCGGCCTCATCCTCGCGGGGGCAGCCTTTCTCACTTTGGCGATGGGATTCATCGGCCTGCCGCGCCAGGTGGCGGAGTTCATTGGTGCCCTGCAGTTGACACCGTTTGCGCTGCTGTTGCTGCTGACGGTGTTCTTCATCGTGCTGGGCTGCTTCCTCGACGGCATCTCGATGGTGGTGCTCACCATCGCTGTCCTGCTGCCCACGGTGCAGGCGGCCGGGTTCGACCTGATCTGGTTCGGCATCTTCATCGTGCTGGTGGTCGAGATGGCGCAGATCACGCCACCCGTGGGCTTCAACCTGTTCGTGCTCAAGGGCCTCACACAGCGCGAGGTGACCTGGATTGCCCGTGCCACGCTGCCGCTGTTCGTGCTGATGCTGGTGGCGGTGCTGCTGACCTACGCCGTCCCGGGTGTTGCGCTCTGGCTGCCTTCGCAGATGCAGGGTTGACCCGCACCGGCGCCCGAATCGCTACGATCCCCGCACCGGCTGCCCCACGGGGTATCCGATTCCTTCACAACGTTCCTCTGACGGCCTGCGCGCCGGAGCGACCATGACCACTTCCCTTGACCCCCGCTGGCAGTTCTGGATCGACCGCGGCGGCACTTTCACCGACATTGTGGCCAAGCGCCCGGACGGCACGCTCACCACGCACAAGCTGCTGTCGGAGAACCCCGAGCAATACCGCGACGCCGCGGTGGCCGGCATCCGCCACCTGCTGGGCCTGAAGGCCGGCGAGGCGGTGACGCCCGCGCAGGTGGCCTGCGTGAAGATGGGCACCACGGTGGCCACCAACGCGCTGCTGGAGCGCAAGGGCGAGCCCACGCTGCTGGTCACCACGCGCGGCTTTCGCGACGCGCTGCGCATCGCCTACCAGAACCGCCCGCGCCTGTTCGACCGCCACATCGTGCTGCCCGAGCTGCTCTACAGCCGCGTGATCGAAGCCGAAGAGCGCGTCGACGCCCAGGGCGAGGTGCTGCAGCCGCTGGACGAGGCGCACCTGCGCGAGCGCCTGTGGGCCGCGTTCGACGCGGGCCTGCGCAGCGTGGCCATCGTGTTCATGCACGGCTACCGTTTCACCGCGCACGAGGCCGCGGCCGCGCGTATTGCGAAGGAGATTGGTTTCACGCAGGTGAGCACCTCGCACGAGACCAGCCCGATGATGAAGTTCGTGAGTCGCGGCGACACGACTGTGGTCGACGCCTACCTCTCGCCCATCCTGCGCCGCTACGTGGAGCAGGTGGCCAGCGAGATGCCAGGTGTGCCGCTGTTCTTCATGCAAAGCAGCGGCGGGCTGACCGACGCGCATCGCTTTCAGGGCAAGGACGCGATCCTGTCCGGCCCGGCGGGCGGCATTGTGGGCATGGCACGGACAGCAACACTCGCGGGGCACGACAAGGTGATCGGCTTCGACATGGGCGGCACCTCCACCGACGTGTCGCACTACGCGGGCGCTTTCGAGCGCGAGTTCGAAACCCAGGTGGCGGGCGTGCGCATGCGCGCGCCGATGATGAGCATCCACACCGTGGCGGCGGGCGGTGGCTCCATCCTCAGCTTCGACGGCTCGCGTTTTCGCGTCGGCCCCGAGAGCGCCGGTGCGAACCCCGGGCCCGCGAGCTACCGCCGCGGCGGGCCGCTGGCCGTGACCGACGCCAACGTGATGCTGGGCAAGATCCAGCCGGCGCACTTCCCCAAGGTGTTCGGCCCCAACGCCAACGAGGCGCTGAGCGCCGAGGCCGTGCGCGCGAAGTTCGGCGAACTGGCGCAGCAGACCGGTCGCAGCGCCGAGGACGTGGCCGAGGGCTTCATCCGTATCGCGGTGCAGCAGATGGCCAACGCGATCAAGAAGATCTCGGTGGCGCGCGGCTACGACGTGACGCGATACACGCTGCAGTGCTTCGGCGGCGCCGGTGGGCAGCACGCCTGCCTGGTGGCCGACGCGCTGGGCATGAACCGCGTCTTCGTGCACCCGCTGGCGGGGGTGCTCAGCGCCTACGGCATGGGCCTGGCGGATCAGAACGTGATCAAGGAGCAGGCGGTGGAGCGGGTGCTGGCGGCCGACGCGCTGGGCGCCATCGGTGAACAACTCGATGCGCTGGCCAGGGCCGCGGGCGACGAGCTGCGCGCGCAGCAGGCAAGTGCAGGCGACGTGCAGGTGCATCGCCGCGTGCACGTGCGCTACGAAGGCAGCGATGCCGCGCTCATCGTGCCGTTCGGCGATCTGGCCGCCATCGAATCGGCGTTCGAGGCCGCCTACCGCCAACGCTTTGCCTTCCTCATGCCCGGCAAGCGGTTGATCGCCGAAGCCGTGTCGGTGGAGGCGGTGGTGGCGGGCGACGCCCCCGCCGAGCCGCGCCACGCGCTGCACGAGCCGCGCGAGGTGCCACGCCGCGACACGGTCAAGGTGTACGCCGAAGGCCAGTGGCTCAACGCCGCGCTCGTGGTGCGCGAGGACCTGCAACCGGGCGATGTGATTCCCGGCCCGGCCATCATCGCCGAGAAGAACGCCACCACGGTGGTGGAGCCGGGCTGGGAGGCGCAGCTCACCGCGCTGGACCACCTGGTGCTGGAGCGGCGCGTGCCGCGCGCCACGCGCCATGCCGTGGGCACCACGGTCGACCCGGTGCTGTTGGAGGTGTTCAACAACCTGTTCATGAACATCGCCGAGCAGATGGGCCTGCAACTGCAGAACACCGCCTACTCGGTGAACATCAAGGAGCGCCTGGACTTCTCGTGCGCGCTGTTCGACGCCGAAGGCAACCTGATCGCCAACGCGCCGCACATGCCGGTGCACCTGGGTTCGATGGGCGAGAGCATCAAGACCGTGATCCGCAAGAACGCGGGCCGTATGCAGCGCGGCGACGTGTACGTGCTCAACGACCCGTACCACGGTGGCACCCACCTGCCCGACGTGACCGTGATCACGCCGGTCTACATCGGCGACGCGGCGCAACCCACGTTCTACGTCGGCTCGCGCGGCCACCACGCCGACATCGGCGGCACCACGCCGGGCTCGATGCCGCCGTTCTCCACCCGCATCGAGGAGGAGGGCGTGCAGATTGACAACGTGAAGCTGGTGGAAGGTGGGCGCCTGCGCGAGGCCGAGATGATCGCGCTATTGCAAAGCGGCCAGCACCCCAGCCGCAACCCGCAGCAGAACATGGCCGACCTGAAGGCGCAGATCGCCGCCAACGAGAAGGGCGTGCAGGAGCTGCGCAAGATGGTCGAGCAGTTCGGCCTGGATGTCGTGCAGGCCTACATGCGCCACGTGCAGGACAACGCCGAGGAGTCGGTGCGCCGCGTGATCACGCGCCTGAAAGACGGTGCGTTCACGCTGCCGCTGGACAACGGCGCGCAGATCCGGGTGGCGGTGCGCGTGAACGCCGCCGCGCGCAGCGCGCAGATCGACTTCACCGGCACCAGCCCGCAGCAGACCAACAACTTCAACGCGCCCACGGCGGTGTGCATGGCGGCGGTGCTGTACGTGTTCCGCACGCTGGTGGACGACGACATCCCGCTCAACGCGGGCTGCCTCAAGCCCATCGAGGTGATCATCCCGCCGGGCTGCATGCTCAACCCGAACCCGCCGGCCTCGGTGGTGGCGGGCAACGTGGAGACGTCCACCTGCATCACCAACGCGCTGTACGGCGCGCTCGGCGTGATGGCGGGCGGGCAACCGACGATGAACAACTTCACCTTCGGCAACGCGCGCCACCAGTACTACGAGACGATCTCGGGCGGCAGTGGCGCGGGCGAGGGTTTCGACGGCACGTCGGTGGTGCAGACGCACATGACCAACTCGCGCCTGACCGACCCCGAGGTGCTGGAGTTCCGCTTCCCGGTGCGGCTGGAGAGCTACGAGATCCGCAAAGGCTCGGGCGGGGCCGGCCGCTGGCGCGGTGGCGATGGCGGCGTGCGCCGCGTGCGCTTCCTGGAGCCGATGACGGCGAGCATCCTCTCCAACGGCCGCGTGCACCCGGCCTTCGGCATGGCCGGCGGATCACCCGGCGCGCCGGGCATCAACCGTGTGGTGCGTGCCGATGGCCGTACCGAGGATCTGCAGCACATCGGTCAGGCCGAGATGGCGGTGGGTGACGTGTTCGAGATCCACACGCCGGGTGGCGGTGGCTACGGCGCGATCTGAGGCTCAGATCTCTTCGACCCGGCGCGCCGGGTAGCTGTCCCAGGCCTGGCAGCCCGGGCACTGCCAGAAGTGCTGGCGTGCTTCGAAGCCGCAGGCCGCGCAGCGGTAGCGCTTGAGCGGGCCACTGGCGTGTTCGAGCGCGCGCTGCACGCCGGCCTGTGCGGCCGGGTCGGACAAGGTCTCGCCAGCGAGCCACTGGCTGGCGATGACCAGAGACGGCTCGGTCTCGAGGTGGCGCACGAAGGTCCGGCGTGCATCGTCTGGCTGCCCGGCCAGCCGAGCAAGCGCATCGGTCACATCGATCGCGGGCGAGCGCGCCTGCGCCTCGTCGAGCAGCGTGCGCACGGCGTCCGCACGCCCGGTCTGCTGTGCGAGGTCGGCCATGGCACGGGCGGCCAGCGGCAGGGCCTGCGGAGCCAGCCGCGCGAGCGAGAGCAGGTCGTCCAGGGCACCGTTGGCGTCGCCCAGTTGTGTGCGTAGAGCGGAACGGGCAACCCAGCCGCGGGCCATGGCGGGCGCGCGACGCACCACCTCGTCAAGCAGTTCGCGTGTGCGTGCGGCGTCGCCCTGGCGGTGTGCAAGCTCGGCTTGCTCGCACAGGTAGTGCGCGATCCGGGTGGTGAAGCTGCCGTGTTCCACCGAGTCCAGTTTCTCGGCGATGGCCTGTGCCTGCGACCAGTCGCGCGAGCGTTCGTAGATGCCGAGCAGCGCGAGGCGCGCTTCGCTCTCGAAGGCCGTGCCTTCGAGCTTGTGCAGGGCGGATTCGGCCCGATCAAGCAAGCCCGCCTTGAGAAAGTCGAGTGCCAACGCGTGCTGCGCGCGGTCACGCTCCTTTCGCGTGAGGTCGGCGCGCGCCAGCAAGTGCTCGTGAACGCGCACGGCGCGGTCGTAGTCGCCGCGGCGGCGAAACAGGTTGCCCAGCGCAAAGTGCAGCTCGGCGGTATCGGGGTCGCCCTGCACGGCCTCGATGAAGGCATCGATGGCCTGGTCCTGCTGTTCGTTGAGCAGGTGGTTGAGACCGCGGAAGTAGGCCTTGGGCGCCTGACGGCTCTCAAGACGCCATTGCCGCAGATCAAGGCGCGAGGCGGCCCAGCCCAGGGCGAACGCCACTGGCAGACCCCAGAGCAGCCAGGTCAGGTCAAAGTCCATGTCGGCGATCGACGGGTTCGGGCGGCATTACTGTGCTGTCGGCGCCGAAGGTGGTGGACAGTCCGGCCCTTGCGCGGGCTCGCTTGGCCCGCAGCCACAAGGGCAGCATGACGATGACGCCGAGGAACACGCCAAGGAGCAGCACGACCAGCAGCACCAACACGAGCGGTGCCTGCCAGCTGTGGCCGAAGAACAGGTGCAGCGTCACGCTGTCCTGGTTGTTCAGCGCGAAGGCGAAGAGGACAAAAAAAAGGGCTGCGTTGAGCAGCCACATCAGGTACTTCAATGCATCCCCTCTGTGGTGGGGGCCATTGTAGTCAGGGGGAGGTTCAGCCTGGTGCCTTGGTCTCGTTCTGCAGCAGTGCCTTGGTGCGCTCGTCGACCTGCTCGCGCAGCGCCTTGCCCGGCTTGAAGTGCGGCACCCGCTTCTCCGGGATCATGACGCTCTCGCCCGAACGCGGGTTGCGCCCGATGCGCGGGGAGCGACGGTTGACCGAAAAGCTACCGAAGCCGCGGATCTCGATGCGATGACCCTTCACCAGGGCATCGCCCATCGCGTCGAGGATGGCCTTGACGGCGTACTCCGCATCGCGGTGGGTGAGCTGGCTGAATCGGGCGGCCAGGGCTTCGACGAGGTCGCTTCGGGTCATGTGAGGGTTGTGCGTTAAGCGTTGATGCGCCGGGCGAGGGGCGCTGCGCGGGGAACCCGCGCAACGCCCTACGCTCTTCGCCGACCGGGTATCAGCGGCCGTTGTTGCTGTTGTCCAGCTTGGCGCGCAGCAGGGCGCCCAGGCTGGTGGTGCCGGCATTGCCCGAGTTCTGGCTCAGGCTGGCCATGGCTTCCTGCTGGTCGGCAGCGTCCTTGGCCTTGATCGAGAGCTGGATGTTGCGGGTCTTGCGGTCCACGTTGACGACCACGGCAGAGACTTCGTCGCCTTCTTTCAGCACGTTGCGCGCGTCTTCCACGCGGTCGCGGCTGATTTCGGAGGCACGCAGGTAGCCCAGCACGTCTTCGCCGAGGTCGATCTCGGCGCCCTTGGCGTCCACGGTCTTGACCTTGCCGGTCACGATGGAGCCCTTGTCGTTCACCGACACAAAGGTGGTGAACGGGTCACCGTCGAGTTGCTTGATGCCCAGGCTGATGCGCTCGCGCTCGACGTCGATGGCCAGCACCACGGCGTCGACTTCCTGGCCCTTCTTGTAGTTGCGCACGGCTTGCTCGCCGGGCTCGTTCCACGAGAGGTCGGACAGGTGCACCAGGCCGTCGATGCCGGCGGCCAGGCCGACGAACACGCCGAAGTCGGTGATCGACTTGATCGGGCCCTTGACGCGGTCGCCGCGCTTGGTCTGCTCGGCGAATTCGTGCCAGGGGTTGGCCTTGCACTGCTTCATGCCCAGGGAGATGCGGCGCTTGTCTTCGTCGATGTCGAGCACCATGACTTCGACTTCGTCGCCCAGCGACACCAGCTTGGACGGGGCCACGTTCTTGTTGGTCCAGTCCATTTCGGAGACGTGCACCAGGCCTTCGATGCCGGGCTCGAGTTCCACGAACGCGCCGTAGTCGGCGATGTTGGTGACCTTGCCGAACATGCGGGTGCCTTGCGGGTAGCGGCGGCTCACGCCCAGCCACGGGTCGTCGCCCATCTGCTTGAGGCCCAGCGAGACGCGCTGCTTCTCGGTGTCGAACTTGAGGATCTTGGCCGTGATTTCCTGGCCGGCCTGCACCACCTCGCTGGGGTGGCGCACGCGGCGCCAGGCCATGTCGGTGATGTGCAGCAGGCCGTCGATGCCGCCGAGGTCCACGAACGCACCGTACTCGGTGATGTTCTTGACCACGCCGTTGACGATGGCGCCTTCTTTCAGCGTTTCCATCAGCTTCGCGCGCTCTTCGCCCATGGAGGCTTCCACCACGGCGCGGCGGCTCAGCACCACGTTGTTGCGCTTGCGGTCGAGCTTGATGACCTTGAATTCCAGGGTCTTGTTCTCGTAGGGGGTGAGGTCCTTGGTGGGACGGCTGTCGACCAGCGAGCCCGGCAGGAAGGCGCTGATGCCGTTGACCATGACCTTCAGGCCGCCCTTGACCTTGCTGCTGGTGGTGCCGGTGACAAACTCGCCCGACTCCAGAGCCTTCTCGAGGGCCATCCACGAGGCCAGGCGCTTGGCCTTGTCGCGCGACAGCAGGGTGTCGCCGAAGCCGTTTTCGACCGAGTCGATGGCCACGGAGACAAAGTCGCCGACCTGCACTTCGAGTTCGCCCTGGTCATTCTTGAATTCGGCCAGCGGAACGTAGGCTTCCGACTTCAGGCCGGCGTTGACCACCACGTGGTTGTGTTCGATGCGAACGACCTCGGCGGTGATGACCTCACCCGAGCGCATTTCGGCGCGCTTGAGGGACTCTTCGAAGAGGGCGGCAAAAGATTCAGACATTGGGTTTCCTGAGAACCGCTTGGCGTCGGCGCGGGTGTGCCCTGGCAGGGCGGCGCGGGTGACGACGGGTGGGCGGTGTTGCTTGTGCCGTGCGGAACACGGCGGGTTGGTTGGAAGAACCTTTCGACCTGCGGACGGGGAAAGTCCGGCGGGATCGTCAGGGCCTGGGAGAGGGCCTCCTCAGCGAACCGCGAAGGCCTGTCTGCCGTGCCACCAGTTCAACACCGTCTGCACCGATTGCTCGATGTCCAGGTCGGAGTTGTCCAGCAGCACCGCGTCTTCGGCCGGCTTCAAGGGCGCGTGCGTGCGGTTCATGTCGCGTGCATCGCGCGCCTTCAAGTCAGCCAGAAGGTCGGCGAGTATAGCCGGGATTCCTTTTGAAATCAATTGCTTATGGCGGCGTGTGGCGCGCTGCTCGGCGCTGGCCGTGAGGTACACCTTGAGCGGTGCGCCCGGGAAAACCACGGTGCCCATGTCGCGGCCGTCCGCCACCAGGCCGGGCAGGTGGCGAAAGTTGAGTTGCAGGTCCATCAGGGCGGCGCGCACCTGGGGCACGGCGGAGACGCGAGAGGCGGCCATGCCCGCGGCCTCGGTGCGCAAGGGCTCGCTCACATCTTCGCCGTCGAGCCAGGTCCTGCCGGGGGTGAAGCGCACGTCCAGGCGCGCGGCCAGCTGGCCCATGCGCTCGGCGTGGGCGGGTTCTCGCAGGTCGGCTTCGGTGGTGGACAGGCCTTCGCGCTCGGCCGCCAGGCCCACCAGGCGGTACAGCGCGCCGGAGTCGAGCAGGTGGTAGCCCAGGCGTGTGGCCAGCTCGGCCGCCAGCGTCCCCTTGCCCGAGGCGGTCGGCCCGTCGATGCAGATGACGGGAATGCGTTCTGCCGGCGTGTGGCAGACGCTGAACAGGGTTTCGAAGTAGTCGGGGAAGGTCTTGGCCACGCAGCGCGGATCGTCGATACGCACCGGCAGGCGTGCCGGGTTGAAGGCCGCGAGCGAGAAGCACATGGCGACGCGGTGGTCGTCGTAGGTGTGTATCGTCGCCTTGCACCAAGCCTTCGGCGGCGTGATGCGGATGAAATCGGCGCCTTCTTCCACCGTGGCGCCGAGATGGCGGCATTCGGTGGCCATGGCGGCGATGCGGTCGGTTTCCTTCACGCGCCAGCTGGCGATGTTGCGCAGCGTGGTGGTGCCGTCGGCGTACAGCGCCATCACCGCCAACGTCATCGCCGCATCGGGGATGTGGTTGCAGTCGAGGTCGATGGCCTTGAGCGGCCAGGCGCTGCGGCGCACGCGCAGCGTGTTGTCCTCGCCCGTGATGTCCGCGCCCATGAGGCGCGCGGCCTCGACGAAGCGGATGTCGCCCTGGATGGAGGACAGACCCACGCCTTCAATGACGATGCCATCGGTGCCTGGCGTGGGCGGCGCGATGGCGCCCAGCGCGATGAAATAGCTCGCCGAGGAGGCGTCGGCCTCGACCGCGATGCGCCCGGGCGATGTGTAGCGGCTGCCGCGCGGGATGGTGAAGCGCTCCCAGCCTTCGCGCCGGACATGCACACCGAAGCGTGCCAGCAATTGCAGCGTGATCTCGATGTAGGGCTTGGAGATGAGCTCGGTGCTCATCTCGATGACCACGTCGCGTGAATCCGCCACCAGCGGCAGCGCCAGCAGCAGCGCGGTGAGGAACTGGCTGGAGACGTCGCCGCGGACACGGATCGGCGCATCCAGGTGCAAGCCGTGCGAGGCCCCGTCGCCCAGGCGCAGCGGGGGATAGCCTTCGTTCTGCAGGCACCGCACCGGGCACCCCAGCTGGCGCAGCGCGTCCACCAGGTCACCGATGGGGCGCTCGTGCATGCGCGCCACGCCCGTGAGTTCGAAGCGTGCGCCTTGCGCCGTGGCCATGAGCGCCAGTGCCGCCGTGAGCGGACGCATGGCGGTGCCCGCATTGCCCAGAAACAGATGGGCTTCGCGAACATCCAGACGCCCGCCCAACCCGCGAACACGCACCGACGCGGGGCCGGCGGATTCCACCACGCAGCCCAGCGCGCGCAGCGCGTCCAGCATGACGCGCGTGTCGTCGGAATCAAGCAGGTCATCGACCTGGGTGACCCCTTCACTCAAGGCCGCCAGCAGCAGCACTCGGTTGGAGATGCTCTTGGAGCCGGGCAGTCGCACCCGACCACCAGCGCTGGCGAGGGAGGGCAGGTCGAGGCTGGGGATGGCGAACATGCGCGGCGGTCTCAGCCTTGGGGCTTGATGGCCGTCATGCGCCAGCCCGCGCGCGCCTCGCTGGCGATGTCGATCAACTGCTCGAGGGCGTCGGCATCGCCGTTCTTGATGGTGGCCTCGAACTGCTGCAGGGCGCGCATGAAATGGCGGGACTGCGTGATCAACTCTTCCCGGTTGGAGAGCAGGATGTCGCGCCACACCGCGGCGTCGCTGGCGGCAATGCGCGTGAAATCGCGAAACCCGGGACCGGCGAGCGAGAGGAAGTCCGCGCCTTCGGGCTGGTTCTTGATGGAGCTCATCAGCGCGAAGGCCAACAGGTGCGGCAGGTGGCTGATGGCTGCGTAGGCCGCGTCGTGGCCCTCGGGTGTCATGCGCTTGACCTGGCAACCCAGCGCGCGCCAGACCTGTTCGGCCTTGTCCACGTGGGTGGGCAGGGTGCGTTCGATGGGCGTGAGGATGACCTGTCGGCCGCTGTAAAGCTCGGCATCGGCGTGTTCCACGCCGGCGAGTTCCTTGCCGGCGATGGGGTGGGCCGGCACGAACACGCCCACCTGCTCGCGCAGCACCCGGCGCGCGGCGTCGATCACTTCGCGCTTGGTGGAGCCGACATCCATGATGAGCACGTCGTTGCGCACCAGGTGGCGGATGGCCTTGAAGGTGGCTTCGGTGGCGGCCACGGGCACGGCCAGCAGCACCAGATCGGCACCCGAGACCGCCAGCAGGGCGGAGGGGGCCTCGACGTCGATCACGCCCAGCTGGCGCGCGCGTTCGGTGGTGGAGGGTGACTTGCTGTAGCCCACCACGCGCTTGACCAGGCCCGCGCGTTTGAGCGCCAGGGCGAATGAGCCGCCCATGAGGCCGCAGCCGATCAGTCCCAACTGTTCAAACATCATTCGGTCACCGGGTAGGCGCCCAGCACCTTGTAGTAGGCACACAGGCGCTGGAGTTCATCGAGCGCGGCGGCCACGTGCGGCTGCGAGGGGTGCCCCGCGATGTCGATGTAGAAGTAGTACTCCCACTGGCCGGACTTGGCGGGGCGGGACTCGAAGCGCGTCATCGACACGCCGTGCTGCTTGAGCGGCACCAGCAGGTCATGCACGGCGCCGGGCCGGTTGGGCACGGAGACCACGAGACTGGTGCAGTCGCGCCCGCTGGCGGGCGGCATGGCCAGCGTCTGCGGCAGGCAGATGACGGCAAACCGCGTGCGGTTGTAGGCCTCGTCCTGCACCGCGTGGGCCACGATGTGCAGGCCGAACTGGGCGGCCGCGCGCTCGCTGGCGAGCGCCGCACAGCGCGGGTCATCGGCAGCCAGGCGCGCGCCTTCGGCGTTGCTGGAAACGGCGCGCCGCTCTGCCTGCGGCAGATGCTGAGAAAGCCAGCCCTGGCACTGCGCCAGCGCCTGTGGGTGCGCCATCACGACCTCGATGCCGTTGAGGCTGGCTTCGCGCCGCAGCAGGTTGTGGCGCACCAGCAGGCTCACCTCGCCCACGACGTGCACGGGCGAGCGCAGGAAAAGGTCGAGCGAGCGCGCGACCACGCCTTCGGTGGAGTTCTCCATGCCGACGACGCCGAACTGCGCGGTGCCGGCGGCCGTGGCGTGAAACACCTCGTCGAAGCTGCTGCAGTAGATGAGGTTGGCGGCGCTGCCGAAGAATTCGATCGCGGCCTGCTCGCAGAAGGTGCCTTGCGGGCCGAGCACGGCCACGCGTTGGGGCGTCTCCAATGCCAGGCAGGCCGACATGATCTCGCGCCAGATGGCGGCCACGTGCTGGTTGAGCAGCGGACCCGGGTTGGCGGTCTGGATCTTCTCGATCACCTGCGCCACACGGTCCGGGCGGAAGAAGGGCGAACCCTCCTGGCGCTTGAGTTCACCCACCTGCTCGGCCACGCGCGCGCGCTGGTTGAGCAGCGACAGCAACTGCTGGTCGATGGCGTCGATCTGAACGCGCAGGGCGCCCAGGGCTTCGGTCTGCTGGGGTTGGGCTGCCATGGGTCAGGCCGCTTCTTTCTCGAATTCGCGCATGTAGTCCACCAAGGCGCGTACGCCTTCGATCGGCATGGCGTTGTAGAGGCTGGCCCGCATCCCGCCCACCGATTTGTGGCCTTTGAGCTGCAACAGGCCACGCGCTTGCGCACCTACCAGGAAGGCCTCGTTGCGCGTCTCATCCTTCAGGAAGAAAGGCACGTTCATGCGCGAGCGGCAGGCGGGGGCGACGCGGTTTTCGTAGAACGCCGAGCCGTCGATGAAGTCGTACAGCAATTGCGCCTTGGCGATGTTGCGGCGTTCCATCTCGGCGATGCCGCCCTGGCGCTGCAGCCACTGAAAGGTGAGGCCGGCGAGGTAGATAGCGTAGGTGGGCGGCGTGTTGTACATCGAGCCGTTGTCGGCCACGGTCTTGTAGTCGAAGGCGCTGGGGCAGACGGGCAGGGCATGGCCGATGAGGTCTTCGCGCACCACGACCAGGGTGAGGCCGGCCGGGCCGAGGTTCTTCTGTGCGCCACCGAAGGCCAGACCCACGCGGGACCAGTCCACCGGGCGCGAGGCCACGTGCGACGAGAAGTCGATCACCAATGGGGCGTTGCTGCCCAGCGCCTTGAGGTCGGGCAGTTCATGAAACTCAACGCCGTGAATGGTTTCGTTGCTGCACAAGTGCACGTATTGCGCATCGGCGCCGATCCGCCAGGTGCCCGGGGCGGGCAGGGTGGTGTGCTTGGTGTCGGCGTTGCTGGCAGCGATGCGTGCCGTGGCATAGCGCGCGGCTTCCTTGTGCGATTTCTGGCTCCAGCCGCCGGAGATGACGAAATCAACCGCTCCGCCGCGCGAGAGGTTGAGCGGCACGATGGCGTTCTCACCCAGGCCGCCGCCCTGCATGAACAAGACCTTGAAGTGCGGCGGAATGGCCAGCAGCGATCGCAGGTCGGCCTCGGCGCGGGTGATGATCTCGCCGAAGGCCTTGCCGCGGTGGCTCATCTCCATCACGCTCATGCCAGTGCCGTGCCAGTCGAGCATCTCGCTGGCAGCGATCTGCAGCACCCCTTCGGGCATGGTGGCCGGCCCGGCCGAAAAGTTATAGGGGCGCGCCATCACGCCGCCGGTTCGGCGTCGCCGCCTTCGCTGGTGTCGCTGCTTTCACCGCCCTCGGGCATGTTGGCGTCGTTTTCCACGATGCGCTGCAGGCCCGAGAGTTCGTCGCCGTCGTCCAGCGATATCAGCGTGACGCCTTGCGTGGCGCGGCCCATTTCGCGGATTTCGGCCACGCGGGTGCGCACCAGCACGCCCTTATCGGTGATCAACATGATCTGGTCGTCGGCATGCACCAGCGTGGCGGCCACCACCTTGCCGTTGCGCTCGCTTTGCTGGATGGCGATCATGCCCTTGGTGCCACGGCCATGGCGCGTGTACTCGGAAATGGAGGTGCGCTTGCCGTAGCCGTTGACGGTGGCGGTGAGCACGCTCTGCGTCTCGTCCTCGGCCACCAGCATGGCGATCACGCGCTGGCCTTCTTCGAGCATCATGCCGCGCACGCCGCGCGCGTTGCGGCCCATCGGGCGCACGTCGTTCTCGTCGAACCGTACCGCCTTGCCGCCATCGGAGAACAGCATCACGTCGTGGCGGCCGTCGGTCAGTGCGGCGCCGATCAGGTAGTCGCCCTCATCGAGATCGACCGCAATGATGCCGGCCTTGCGCGGGTTGCTGAACTCGTCGAGCGCGGTCTTCTTCACCGTGCCGCCCGCGGTGCCCATGAACACATAGTGATCGGCCGGGAAGCTGCGGAACTCGCCGGTGAGCGGCAGCACCACGTTGATCTTCTCGCCCTCGGCCAGCGGGAACATGTTGACGATGGGCTTGCCCCGCGAGCCGCGCGAGCCGCTGGGCACCTCCCACACCTTGAGCCAGTACAGGCGGCCGCGGTTGGAGAAGCACAGGATCCAGTCGTGTGTGTTGGCGATGAAGAGCTGGTCGATCCAGTCGTCTTCCTTGGTGGCGGTGGCCTGCTTGCCGCGCCCGCCGCGCTTTTGCGAGCGGTACTCGTTGAGCGGCTGGCTCTTGATGTAGCCCGAGTGGCTGAGCGTGACCACCATGTCGGTGGGCGTGATCAGGTCTTCGGTGCCCAGGTCCTGCGCGTTGTGCTCGATCAGGCTGCGGCGCGCGCCAAGCTTGGTCTGGCCGAACTCCTGCTTCACCGCCGTCAGCTCGTCGCCGATGATGGTCGAGACGCGCTCGGGGCGGGCCAGGATGTCGAGCAGATCGTCGATCTCGGCCATCACGTCCTTGTACTCGGCCACGATCTTGTCCTGCTCCAGGCCGGTGAGGCGCTGCAGGCGCATCTGCAGGATCTCCTGAGCCTGCGTTTCCGAGAGGCGGTACAGGCCATCGCCCTGCATGCCGAACTCGCGGTCCAGCCCGTCGGGGCGGTAGTCGTCGGCGTTCACCGTGCCGCCATCCGCCTTGGCGCGGGTGAGCATCTCACGCACCAGCTGGCTGTCCCAGCTGCGCGTCATCAGCTCGGCCTTGGCCACCGGCGGCGTGGGCGATTCGCGGATGATGCGGATGAACTCGTCGATGTTGGCCAGTGCCACGGCCAGACCCTCGAGCACGTGGCCACGTTCGCGCGCCTTGCGCAGGTTGAAGATGGTGCGGCGGGTCACGACCTCGCGGCGGTGTTCCAGGAAGACGGTGACCAGATCCTTCAGGTTGCACAGGCGGGGTTGGCCATCCACCAGTGCCACCATGTTGATGCCGAAGGTGTCCTGCAGCTGCGTCTGCTTGTACAGGTTGTTGAGCACCACCTCGGGCACTTCGCCGCGCTTGAGCTCGATCACCAGGCGCATGCCCGACTTGTCGGACTCGTCCTGGATGTGGCTGATGCCTTCGATCTTCTTCTCGTGCACCAGCTCGGCCATGCGCTCCTGCAGCGTCTTCTTGTTGACCTGGTAGGGCAGCTCGTCAACGATGATGGCCTGGCGCTGGCCGCGGTCGATGTCCTCGAAGTGGCACTTGGCGCGCATCACCACGCGGCCGCGGCCGGTGCGGTAGCCGTCCTTCACGCCATTGATGCCGTAGATGATGCCGGCGGTGGGGAAGTCAGGGGCCGGAATGATCTCCATCAGCTCGTCGATGGAGGCGTCGGGGTTCTTGAGCAGATGCAGGCAGGCATCCACCACCTCGTTGAGGTTGTGTGGCGGGATGTTGGTGGCCATGCCCACTGCGATGCCGGCGCTGCCGTTGACCAGCAGGTTGGGCAACCGGGTGGGCAGCACCAGCGGCTCTTTTTCACTGCCGTCGTAGTTAGGACCGTAGTCGACCGTTTCCTTGTCGATATCGGCCAGCATCTCGTGCGCAATCTTGGACAGACGGATCTCGGTGTAGCGCATCGCCGCGGCGTTGTCGCCATCGACCGAGCCGAAGTTGCCCTGCCCATCGACCAGCATGTGGCGCAGGGAGAAATCCTGTGCCATGCGAACGATCGTGTCGTACACCGCCGAGTCGCCGTGCGGGTGGTACTTACCGATCACGTCACCCACGATACGGGCCGACTTCTTGTAAGGGCGGTTCCAGTCGTTGTTGAGTTCGTGCATGGCGAACAGCACGCGCCGGTGCACCGGCTTGAGGCCGTCCCGGGCGTCCGGCAGGGCGCGCCCGACGATCACGCTCATGGCGTAATCGAGATAGCTCCTGCGCATCTCCTCTTCCAGACTGATCGGCAGGGTTTCTTTGGCGAATGAGCTCATGGTGGGGCTGGGCGGTGGACCGTCTGGAATGCAGCCGAAGATTTTACGGCGCGCTCGCAAGCGGCCTTGAAAGCGTCATTTGTTGCTCATCGACAACGGATGGGCGTCGAGGCTTGTAGGCGAAGGCCGCGTCCCGGCGTGCGGGCTGCCGCTGGTCGCGCTTGTGGCACAATGCCCCGAGCGTTTTGGGCTGAAAGCATCCCCAATCGTCATCCATGTCACGCAGGTCGTCTGCGGCTTACCAAGAGGAAAACCATGAAAAAACTCAACCGAGTGGCAATGCTGTTTGCAACCGCCGCCATGGCAACGGCTGCTGGCGCCCAGACCATCGACAACTGGCGCAACGGCACCAGCGAGCTGGTGTGGAAGAACGGTACGAACGAACTCTGCTGGCGCGACGCCTCGTGGACGCCCGCCACCGCCGCTCAGGGTTGCGACGGCGCCATCGTGCCGCGCGCTGCTGCTCCGGCTCCGGCCCCGGCTGCTGCCCCGGCACCCGCCCCGGCTGCCGCTGCCCCGGCACCCGCTCCGGCCCCCGCCCCGGCCCCGGCCCCCGCTGCCACCAAGGTGACCTACGCCGCTGACGCCTTCTTCGATTTCGACAAGGCTGTCCTCAAGCCCGAAGGCAAAGCCAAGCTGGACGACCTGGCTGGCAAGGTGCAGGGCATCAACCTGGAAGTCGTGATCGCCGTGGGTCACACCGACTCCACCGGTGCCGCTGGCTACAACCAGGCCCTGTCCAACCGCCGCGCCGAAGCCGTCAAGGCCTATCTGGTGAGCAAGGGCATCGAAAGCAACCGCATCTACACCGAAGGCAAGGGCCTGACCCAGCCGGTGGCCGACAACGCCACCCGCGAAGGCCGCGCGAAGAACCGCCGCGTGGAAGTCGAAGTGGTCGGTACCCGCAAGAACTGATCCGGCTTTTCGGCCTCACAAGGAACCGCGCTCCGGCGCGGTTTTTTGTTGCCTTCGCATAATCGCGCCATGACCGCACACACCAATGCCGACCCCGCCGAACTGGCGAAATTCTCCGAACTCGCCCACCGCTGGTGGGACCCGGAGAGCGAATTCCGTCCGCTGCATCAGATCAATCCGCTGCGCCTCGACTGGATCGATTCGCTGGTGGGGCTGTCTGGCAAGCGCGTGCTCGACGTGGGGTGTGGCGGCGGCATCCTGTCCGATTCAATGGCCCGGCGCGGCGCCGAAGTCACCGGCATCGATCTGGCCAGCAAGGCGCTGAAGGTGGCGCAATTGCATGCACTGGAGGCGGCCACGCCCAATGTGCGCTACCTTGAGACCAGCGTCGAGGCCTTGGCTTCAGGGCAACCGGCCAGCTTCGACGTGGTGACCTGCATGGAGATGATCGAGCATGTGCCCGACCCGGCGTCGGTGGTACGCGCCTGTTCGGAACTGGTCAAGCCGGGCGGGTGGGTCTTCTTCTCCACCATCAACCGCAACCCCAAGGCATTCCTGTTTGCGATCGTGGGCGCGGAGTACGTGCTCAGGCTACTACCGCGCGGCACCCATGAGTACGCGAAGTTCGTACGCCCCGCCGAGCTCGCCGCGCACTGCCGCAGCAGTGACCTTTCACTGCAGCAGATGCGTGGCATGGAATACAACCCGCTGACGCAGCGCTACTGGCTCAGCGGCGACACCAGCGTCAATTACCTGGTGGCCACGAGAAAGGCCTGAGGGTGGCAGTGCCGGTGTTTCGCGGGGTTAGGGCGGTGCTGTTCGACCTGGACGGCACGTTGCTTGACAGCGCTCCCGATCTGGGCGCCGCGGCCGAGACCTTGCGCGCAGCCCGAGGCCTGCAACCGCTGCCGCTGGAAGCCTACCGTGCGCACGCCGGCTCGGGTGCGCGCGGCATGCTGCGCGTGGCGTTCGACCTCTCACCTGAGCACCAGACCTATGAGGCGCTTCGCGACGAGTTCTTTGCGGCTTATGAGGCCTGCATGCTCACACGCACGCGGGCGTTCGACGGGGTGGACGCCCTGCTGCAGCGCCTGCAGGACGGTCGCCTGGGCTGGGGCGTGGTGACCAACAAGGCCCAGCGCTTCACGTTGCCGATTGCCCGCGCATTGCCCCTGTTCGCCACGGCCAGCGCGATTGTGTGTGGCGACACCACGCCGCACGCCAAGCCGCACCCGGCGCCCTTGCTGGAGGCAGCGCGCCGCCTCGGGGCGGACCCTGCCGATTGCATTTACGTGGGCGACGACCTGCGCGACATCCAGGCCGGCCGCGCCGCCGGCATGCGCACCGTGGCGGCGCGCTACGGCTACCTAGGGCCTGGCGCCGTGGTCGAGGCCTGGGAAGCCGATGCGGTGATCGATTCGCCGATCGAGGTCTTGAAACTGCTCGATCTGCCCTAAACTCTGCGGTCCTGGGGCTGCACCGGTTTCGACGTGGGTTCGGACACGCAGCAGGGCATGTCGAGGTTCTGTCACCTCGTTAAACCGCAGAAATCAAGTAACTGCAAAAACTGAAGCAGCAAACGCTCCCAAGTTCGCCCTGGCGGCCTAAGAGCGTATCCGGGGACTAACCTCCCCGGTCCTTGCAGCAGCTCGTCGATGGGCTGTGCCGAGGGCCGCGAGGCCTGAAGCCGCAAGGTCATTCACATCGACTGGTTCTGTGCCGGGCAGCTTGGCGCAGAGCGAGACCCAAGGCTGCTGGCTTGCCGGATAGCGTGCCGCTGCGCGATCCGGACGGCGAGACCCAAACCAGACGGCTACACATGTAGAACTGCGCGAAGAAGGCTTGCGGACGGGGGTTCAATTCCCCCCAGCTCCACCATCTCCCTCATGCGAAGCTGTCGCCCTGTCGGCATACGCTTCGATTTGTAACCGCTCGTCGTCCTCTCAAGGACGCCCGTCTAGCCAATTTTTCCTGGGCCGCGGCGGGGTGGAGCATCGGGGTATGTGGAATGCCCCTCCCTGTATGCGGCTCGAGCATGCCGTGCCCCGCCAGCAGCGGGGATTGACCCTGATCGAGTTGATGGTCGGGGTGACGGTGCTGTCCATCCTGCTTCTGTTTGCTGTCCCCAGCTTCCAAGCCACCATCGCTCGCAGCCGCCTGACGTCCTCGACCAACGACCTGGTGAGCGCGATCGCGCTGGCCCGCAGCGAAGCCATTCGCCGCGGAACCCGGGTGACTGTGTGCAAGAGTGCCAACGGTACGGGCTGCACGAATGCCGGTGGCTGGCAGCAAGGCTGGCTGGTGTTCTCCGACACCACCCGCGGCAGTGCCTCGGCCACCGTCGATGTCGGCGAGACGGTGATTGCCGTCAGTGGCCCCCTCGCTGCGAACATCAGCGTTCTGGGTACCGCCAACTTCGCCAATTTCGTGTCGTTCGCGGCGGATGGCACGGTGCGCACCATGAACGGCGCGTCCATGGCCGGCCGGCTGCGCGTGTGCAGCACTGCTTCTTCGCTGTCCGACGCGACCCGGGCGCGCGAACTCGACATCACCTCGGCTGGCCGACTGGCCACCACCGTCGCCAACGTCTCCAGCGCATGCGCCGCACCCACATGATGTCCTTTGCACACAATCCCCGGCATCTCCCCGGGCGACAAGCAGGCGCTGGCCTGATCGAGGTCCTTGTGGCGGTCGTGGTGCTCGCGATCGGCCTGCTCGGCATGGCCGGCCTGCAGGCCAGCGCCCTGCGCGGCAACCAGAGCAGCTACGCCCGCAGCCAGGCGGTGATGCTCAGCTATTACATGCTCGACATGATGCGCGCCGACCGCAACCGGGCAGTGCTTGGCGACTACAACACCGACAACAACGCCACACCCGACGCGGTGCTGACCCCCGTGTGTAACCCGGCCGACCTGGCGGCCAACACACTGGCTGACAACACCCGACAAGACTGGCTGACCGCCATCAAGACGGGCTTGGGCAACTCCCCTCAGACCTGTGGCGCCATTCGCTGTGCGGCGACGGGTGAGTGCACCATTCAGATCACCTGGGACGACGAGCGAGCCGGTGGTTTGGGACAGCAGCGGTTCGAGACAAGGAGCCGACTGTGATGCGGTCGCAACACCCGATGAGGCTTCATCACCAGGCGGGTTTCAGTCTGGTGGAGCTGATGATCGCCCTGGTGCTCGGGCTGATCCTGGTCATTGGCGTAGCCAGCGTTTATGTCACCAATCAACAGGCAGCCCGTACCAATGAGGGGCTGGCCCGCTTGCAGGAAAGCGGCCGAATCGCCTTCGAGCTGATGTCGCGCGAGATGCGACAGGCCGGTGGCAACGCCTGCGGGGCCACGCTGGTGGCCAATGTGCTCAACAACCCCTCGAACAACTGGTACACCAATTTCGATGCCGGGCCAGTGATCGGTTACGAGGGCAATGCGCCTGCGACGGGCATCGTGGCCACGGGCACCGCTGTCGGCCAGCGGGTGAACGGTACCGACGCCATTCTCATCATGGGGCCCAACCCGACAGATAACGCCACGATCGTCACGCACAACCCGACCGCAGCCGAGTTTTCGTTGAACACCGTCAACCATGGTATTGCGGCGGACGACGTGGTCCTGGTGTGTGATCAGCAGTCCGCTGCGATCACCCAGATCACCAACGCGTCGCCCGGCACCAACGCAACCATCGTTCACAACACAGGCTCAGCGGCGCCGGGCAACTGCACCAAGGGTCTGGGCTATCCGGTGCTGTGCACCACCAACGGCACGCCCAAGACCTTCACGGGTGGCGGTATCGTGTCCAAGTTGAACCCCGGCTTCTGGTACATCGGCAACAACCCGCGTGGTGGCCGATCGCTTTACCGTGCCAGTTCGACAGCGCAGGTCGAGATCACCGATGGCGTGGTGGACATGCAACTGCAGTACCTCACCCGTAACGCCACCTCGGGCAACCTCGCGGTGGATTGGGTGGATGGCAGCACCATCACCAACTGGTCCAACGCCGGCACCGACCCGCCCGTCGCGGTGCGGGTGCAGCTTTCGTTGCAGTCGCTGCAGAACGTTGGTACCGATCAGCAAACCCTCAACCGGGTGCAGGTGTACTCGGTGACGCTGCGCAACCGGGCGCTGTGACCATGAACGTTCGCACACATACCCCCTCCCGGCCCCAGCGTCGGCCCGATTCGGCGCAACAAGGCGTCGTCCTTGTGGTGGCGCTCGTGTTGCTGGCCATCATGGCGTTGGTCGGTGTCAATGCCATGCGGTCGGTGTCGCAGGAGGAGCGCATGGCCGCGCATACCTACGACCGTAACCTTTCCTTCCAGGCAGCGGAAGCCGCGCTTCGCGAGGCCGAAGCTCGCGTGGCTGCCAACAGACCAACCCCCACCGCCTGCTCCGATGGTCTGTGCCCGGCACCAGCGCCTTCCGATACCCCCCGCTGGCTCGACACCAACTTCACCGGCTGGAGGGCGGCGGCCACGATCACCAGTGGCTCGGTCGGCATCACGCCCGAATACGTCATCGAGTACCTCGGCAACACCTTTGAGTGTGAGCCCGGTTCGCCGGCGACCAGCACCGACTGCAAACGCTACCGCATCACCGCGCGCAGCAATCCGGGCGCAGATCGCTCGGTGGTGATGCTGCAGTCCACCTACGCCACCGATTGACCCGGCACAGGCCACGTACCGACGAAAAAGGGAGTCATTCCATGAATGCCCGATCACTGACCCTCGGATCGCTCAAGGCCGTACTGGCCATTTCGGCCTTGTGCGTTCAGGTCTTCACCGACGCGGTGGATGCCACCGCGGCACCGCTGCAAATTCCCGCTGTGCCGTTGGCGGCTACCCTCAACGCCAAGCCCATGACCATGCTGATCGCGGGTCGCGATCATCGGCTTTTCAACGAGGCATATAACGACGCCAGCGATATCAACGGCGATGGTGTGCTCGATCTGCGGTTCAACCCGCGCATCGAGTACTACGGCCTGTTCGATACGGACGTCTGTTATCGATACAACGGAAATGAGAACGCCAACGACAACGGAACGACCAAGAATGCGGAACGCTTCGAGCCGGTATCGGCCGCCAGCACCGACGGTCTTCGCAGCTGCAACGGGGCGGGTCAGGGAACGCTGTGGGCGGGCAATTGGCTCAACTACCTCACCACCAGCCGTATCGACGCCCTTCGCAAGGTCTTGTACGGCGGTCGACGCGATGTGGACGTGGATGGCAACACGGTGCTGCGCCGGGCCTACATCCCTCAGGATGCCCACAGCTGGGGCAAGGAGTACACGTCGACGGCTGTGGATGGTTACGACATCGCCGACTACACCCCGCTCACCGCACCTGCCAGTGAAACCAGCCCGAACGTGCGGCGTCATTTTTTTGGCAACCTCACGGCCACCAACGGCGTTAATTGCTCCACACTGTCGAATTGCAGCAACCGTCCGCCACTGCTTCGCATCCGCGAAAACGTTCTTAACCGTCGCATCTGGGAATGGGCCTCCAAGGAGCGCCCAGTGCTCGATACCAGCCTCTCCAGCGGTAGTTTCCAGACCGGAACGGCCTACGATGAGCGCAACTTCGCCGTGCGCGTGCAAGTCTGCGTCCCCGGTGCTTCCGCCTCCACCAGTTTCCTGAAGGATTGCAAGGCGTACCCCAACGGCAATTACAAGCCGATCGGATTGCTGCACGAATACGGCGAGAGCGAGGCCATGCTGTTCGGTCTCATCACCGGCAGTTACGACCGTCACATGAGCGGTGGCCGTCTGCGCAAGCCGGTGTCGTCGTTTGCGAACGAGATCAACCTCAATAGCGGCATTTTCAGAACCGGGGCTAACGCGCCGATCGTCACAACATTCAACAACATCCGTATCCGCGGCTTCAACCAATCAAGCAGCTCCAACGAGTACGCGTTCAGCAACCCATACGCCCGCTCGGCGCTGCGCCCGACAGAAGGGGAGTTCGTGGATTGGGGTAACCCCATCGGCGAAATGATGTACGAGGGTCTGCGCTACTTCGCCGGGGCCGCGAGCCCGACCGGCGCTTTCGACGATGCCGCCCAACGCACCATCGACGGTCAGGTCGGGCTGTCCAGTGCCACATGGGACGATCCGTTTTCCAGCAGCAGCGCCGCTCGTGCGCCGTACTGCGCGCGACCCAATTTCCTCATCGTCTCCAACATCAATCCTTCGTTCGATTCCGACAGCGTTCCCGGCTCCGCTTTCAACAGCAGTTTCTCCACTACACAAACCAACCTCGCGGGTCTGGACGTGAAGGTCGTCGCGGATGCCATCACCGGTATCGAGGACCGCGTGATCGAATCGAGCATCACCGGTCGTCGTTTCTTCATTGGCGATGTCGGCGGCACGGCCGACGACGCGCCCACGCCCAAAACCCTTGCCAATGGTCTGCGCAATGCCCGCGGTCTCGCGCCCGACGAGCCTTCCAAGGAGGGAAGTTTCTACGCTGCTTCGATTGCCTATTGGGCCAAGGTCAACAACATTCGGACGGATCTTCGCAGCACGACACCGGCAGCCAACGTCAACATTGACAGCTACGTGGTGGCCTTGAGCTCGCCGTTGCCGAATCTGCAGATTCCGATTGGTGGCCGGACGGTTTCGCTGGTGCCATTCGCCAAGTCGGTCGGTGGTTCGGGCATCGATGCGCGCAAGGGCCGCTATCAGCCGACCAACCAGATCGTGGACTTCTATCTCGAGGAATACACGCCGTCCACCCAGACCAACGGCAACGGCTTTCGCGCGGTGTTCCAGATCAACTTCGAAGACGTGGAGCAGGGCGGCGATCACGACATGGATGCGATCGCGCGTTACACCGTCGAGGTGGTCAATGGCGAACTGCGCGTGCAGGTCATTCCGACCTACCAGGCGGGCGGTATCCAGCAAAACATGGGTTTCGTGGTCTCGGGCGTGACCGACAGCGGCGGCACCGTGCGCGACGGGGTATACCTTGTTGCCAGGGACGAAAACAACTCGCCGGCCTACTTTCTCAACGTACCGTCCGGGCAGTGGGCCGGTTGGTGCGACGTGGCCGATCCCTCGACGCGCGCGGGTTGCGGTACGCTGCCCACGATCGGCCAAGCCGCGAACACCTACCCGACCTACGTCTTCCGCCCGAACAGCACGGGCGCGGGCGCTGCGCAGTTGCTCAAGGACCCGCTCTGGTACGTCGCCAAGTACGGTGGCTATGTCAAGCAGGACGACACCACCAGTACCGGGGTTGGCCCCACCACCCGCGCTGAATGGGATGCGTTGCCAGCCACCACGACCACCACCGGCGATGGCGTGCCCGACAACTACTTTCTGGTACAGAACCCGTTGAACCTGCGCGCCTCACTGCGCCGTGCGCTGGAGAGCATCACCAACAACAGCGCCAGCGGCGGCAACATCATTGCCAACAGCACCCGCCTGGACGAAGACACCTATGTGTTCCAGGCCACCTTCAACAACAACCGCTGGGGTGGCAACTTGCTGGCCTACCGTGCCAACAGCAGCGGCGTGAGCACAGTGCCCGACTGGACCGCGGCTGAGCGTTTGCCCAAGGACAGCAACGCACTTCGCAAAATCTTCTACTGGTCCGACAACTCCGGCGCCAACAAAGGCGATGAGTTCCTGTGGGCCAACCTGTCCACCGCCGAGCGTGCCCTGTTCGGCTCCAGCGACACGGCGCGCGAGGCGGTGGTGAATTACATCCGCGGCTCTGGCGCCAACGAATTCACCCGTGGCGGAAGTCTGCGCGATCGCAGCCCCACCACGGTACTGGGTGACATTGCTCACTCCTCGCCCGCTTTCAGCAAGGACAGCGAGGTGGTGTTTGTGGGCTCCAACGGAGGCATGCTGCACGCGTTCGCCACCAAGCCGCTGGTGGCTGGGGGCAACAGCATTCCGCCGGGCACAGAGCTATTTGCCTATATCCCGAGTGCAGCGCTCCCCCGTCTGAAGAACCTGGCTGCGGTGGGCTACGACGTCAGCCACGAGTACTTCGTGGATGGTGACGTGGCGGTATCGGGGCGGGTGGGCAGTCCTGCCCGCAACTACCTTGTCGCAACTCTGGGACGGGGCGGCAAAGGTTTGTTCGGCCTGGATGTCACCGACCCGTACAACTTCAGTGCTGGCGATGTGAAGTGGGAATACTTCGACGGCACCGATCCCGATCTCGGCCTGATGCTGGGGCGCCCGATCATCGCCACCGCAGAAAACGGCACACCGATCGCCATCCTCGGCAATGGATACAACAGCACCAACGAGTCCGCAGCGCTTTACGTGTTCAACCTCGCCACGGGCGCGTTGATTCGCAAGCTCGTGGTGCCCACCGTGACAGCCGGAAGCAATGGTCTGGCGACGCCGGGGGTCTTCGATGCCAACAACAACGGACGGATCGACACGGTGTACGGCGGTGATCTGTTCGGCCAGGTCTGGCGCTTTGACCTGAGCAGCACCAATGCCGCCAGTTGGTCCGTGTCGAACGGCGGCCTACCGATCTTCACTGCTCGCAGCCCCAACGGTACACGCCAACCGATCACGGCGCCCCTTTCGGTGGCGGTCAACAGCGTGAGCGTGGACCCCAACTTCAACAAGCGCTTCGTGTTCTTCGGTACCGGCAGCTACTTCCAGTCGGGCGATCCTTCCACGACGCAAGTGCAGACGCTCTACAGCATCGTGGACGACTCCGCCACGCCTCATGATCAGAGCAGTGCAGCAGCCACCCGCGCACCGTTGGCGCAGCGCGTGATGACCGCCACCGAGGTGTTCGTCGGCCGCCGCGATCCGAGCCAGCCCGCCAGCGCCAACAACCCGGATATCTCCCGAACCGTACGCCGGTTGGACGCCGCGTCCGCGGGCGACATGAACGGCAGGCTCGGATGCTATGTTGACCTGCCGCAGAGTGGTGAACGCGTCGTGACTCGCGCCAACCTCTTCCGCCTCGCAGAGCCGACGTTGCTCTTCAGCTCGATCGTGCCTGAGACACAGGACCAGTGCGTGCCAGGCGGCACCGGTTTGCTCAACGCCATCAACCCGTTCACTTGCGGGCGCTTGGCCAGACCGTTCTTCGATCTGAACGACAGCGGCAACTTCAACGATGACGTGCTTTCGGGCGGTGTTTTTGCCAGCTCGGTGCAGCTCAATGTGGGCATGCCTGGCGAAGCCGTGATCATCGGTAACCGTCTGGTGGTCGGCGGATCTGCCGGCCGGGTGGCCGACATTCGTGTCAACACCGGCACCACCCCGTTGCGCGGCCGCCTGTCGTGGCGTGAGATTGTCAGAGACTGAAACCCACCATGAACGCACTCCATTCAGCCCGTGCGGGTTCCCACCGCGTGGCACGCGGCTTCACCTTGATCGAACTGATGATCGTGGTCGCCATCGTGGCCATCCTGGCCGCGGTCGCTTACCCAAGCTACCTCAACTACGTGCAGAAGACGCGCAGGGCGACCGCCACGGGCTGTCTCACGGAGCTTGCGCAGTGGATGGAGCGCAACTACACCACCTGCCTGCGTTACGACAGGACGGGAGCGGGGTGCGGCACCGCCCTCGACACGGCTGCCTTGCCTGCGCTCAGCTGTCGGGCCGATCTGGGCACGTCGTACGCGTTTTCCTTCGTCGCGAACCCCACCACCAGTGCCTACACATTGCAGGCGGTGCCTGGCGGAGCCCAGGCCGGCGACACCCGCTGCGGCACGCTCACGCTCACCCAGACCGGCGCACGCGGCGCGGCCTCGGCGACCGGTTGCTGGAACTAAGGCTCCCGCGCTGCGTCAGCGCCGCTTTCCATCGGCGGACGCTGAGGTTGTTACGCGCTGACTGAGTCGCCGTCTCCGCTGCCAACGCACACGGGCCGACCACGCGAGGCTCACCAAGGCGTAGGACAGCAGGCCCGCGCACGTGGCGACGATGCCCAGACCCACCACCAGGGGCTTGCCAACCTCGCCAAACTTTTGCCACCAGCGGCGCAGCGTCTTTTCAGCCGGCTCGTGGTCGCCGTTGCTTGAGGATTGCACTTTCGCCAAGGCCGCGGCTGCCTCCTCCGGGGTGGAGGTGCGTTGCCCCAACACAACCTGCCCAAGGCGGTAGGCGCCGTAGTAAACGGGCCCGAACGTCACCGGGTTGGTTACCAGGGTGCTGGCCACGGCCACCGGCAGATTGGCGCGAGCGAGCACGGCCAGCGTGGCCGCAAACGGGATCTGTGCCACAGGGATGAGCAGGCCGAAGAAGATGCCGATGGCCAGCCCCAGCGCAATGCCCCGCCGACTGAAATGCCACAGCCGCGGCTGGTGAAGCAGCGGCCCCAACCAGCGAAGCCAGCGGTTGTTGCGGATCGTCTCCGGCGTGGGCAGCCACGCCTTGAGGCGGTTCTTCATATCGGGAGGGCGGGGCGGTGGGTGGAGGCGAGGTGCGCGAATTGTGGCGCAGCCGCCGGGCCCTTTCCCCGCCACGGCGAAAATGGGCGCATGAAACGTCTTGAGGATCTGCTCTTCACGCAGGGATTTGGCACCCGCCGTGTGTGCCGTGGCCTGGTGCAGCAGGGATGGGTGGCGGTGGGGTCTCCCGCGCAGCCCTGTCTCGACCCGGACGCGCTGTTCGAGCCCGTGGGGTTTCGCTTCGAGGTCGAGGGCGTGCCCTGGGAATGGCACGAGCGGGCCTACCTGATGCTGCACAAGCCGACCGGCTTCGAATGTTCGCAGCGGCCGTCGGCTCACCCGAGCGTCTACACCTTGCTGCCGGGGCCGTTGCGGCAACGTGGTGGTGGCGCGGCGGCGGGTGTGCAGGCGGTGGGTCGGCTCGATCAGGACACGACGGGCCTGCTGATCCTGTCAGACGACGGCGCCTTCATTCACCGTCTGACGTCACCGCGGCACCATGTGCCCAAGGTGTACGAGGTCGGCTTGCGCCACCCGATGGACGCAGGTGCCTGCCGACGGCTCGTCGAAGGCGTGGTGCTGGACGACGACCCGCGCCCGGTGCGCGCCCGTGCGGCCGATCTGGTGAACGAGTGCCACCTGCGCCTGGTGCTGACCGAGGGCAAGTACCACCAGGTCAAGCGCATGGTGGCGGCGGTGGGCAACCGGGTGGAGACATTGCACCGATCGGCCATTGGCGACCTGCATCTGTCCGATGAGCTGGCCCCCGGCGCGTGGCGTTGGCTTACACCCGAAGAGGTGCAGGGATTGCGCGCCGCCTGAGCGTGCGCCGATTTCGCAATCAGACGCTCAGAGCAGGTCGCCCTTGCGGCTGTCCAGCGGCATCAGAAAAGAGTTGTTGTCCTGCCACTGCGAATGGAAGTCGCTGCTGCGGGCGTCGGCCGGCACGCTGTTGGGCCAGTTTGACGACAGCGGGTTGAAATCGCTGTGGGGCCGGCTGCTGCGCTGGCGGTTGATCGCGCTGCGCAGGTTGGTCTGTGCCGCAATGATGGCCCGCTCTTCCATTTCACGCTCGCGCAGGGCGCGATTGAATTCCGACTCGCCCAGAAATTCGGCGCGAATCTCGGCGACCGTGGGCAGGCTGTTCGAGCGCACAACCCAGTAGGGCAGGCCCACCTGGCTGAGCAGGGAATGCTTCAGGGCGCGCGTGCTGCGCGGAATGCCGGCCGGTCCGGGCACATCCAGGCAGCCCACCACACGCCCATCCGACTTGCAGACGGTGAAGGTGCAATACACGCCACCAAGCAGCTTGTACCAGTCGACACCTTCCTCGCGCTGGCGCGGCAGCGTGAAGCGCGTGACCGGCAGCTTGATCATGACGTGGTGGTCATAGAAGGCGCGGGCCAGCCAGTGCCATACGCGGGCCTCCTCGCTGTTGGCGAGCGGTCGGGCGGCCAGTGGCCAGTGCTTGGGGATGCGGCGACGCTGACGGGCCTGGCGATCTGCCCAGGTGCGATGCAGCAGCGCGCCCAGCGCCAGCAGGGCGGGCGCGAGTGCTGCAAGCAGCCAGGGATGATTCCAGTCGGTCATGGGTTGTCGGCGGGTGGCCTGAGTTGTATCAAAGTGTATAGATGCCGCCACGGAACGGGAGGGGAGTCAAGGGAAAAGCCTGCCCTCTCGTGATTTCCTTGGGATTTGCCTTGGCCGGTTGTGGTCTGCGGGCCTCGCAGGCGGCGACAACGTCACGGCATTGTCCGTGTCGATGCGCGCTCTTCTATCCCCCAACTGCGGTAATCGGCCTCTCAATTCGCGTGCTTTGTCACGAAAGGCAGCAGCAGTTCGGTGAGCACCTGCGGCTGGTCGCGGTGCGGGCTGTGCCCACAGTCGGGGAGCGCGTGCAGGTCCGCCTGCGGCGCGGCGCGCTGAATGGCGTGCAACTGGTCCAGCGTGCCGTACTCGTCGTTCTCCCCCTGCACCAGCAACAGCGGGCAGCCGATGGCGGTGCATTCGCGCTCGATGTTGTAACGGCGAAAGGCGTCGCTGAGCCAGACGTCGTTCCATTGCCAGAACGCGTTGTCGACGTCGCGGTGGTGGCGCGCCAGGCGCTGGCGCAGGCCGGTGGGGCTGTCCGGATCCTGCAGGTAGGCATCGCGGGCGCGGGCGATGGCCTGCACCGACACCTCCTCGACGAAGACATGCGGCGCGAGCACCGCACACCCCGAGACCGCGTGGGCACTGGCGTGCAGCAGTGCAATGGTTGCGCCATCGGAGTGACCCACCAGCAGTGGGCGGTGGATGTCCAGTTCACGCAGCAACGCGGGCAGCACGTCCAGCGCCTCGCGGTGCATGTAGTCGGGCTCGTGCCGGCCGATGTGCCAGAAGCCCTCCATGCGCGGTTCGCCGCGCACGTCGGCCACCGGGTCGGATTGGCCATAGCCGCGGCGCGAGTAGAGCCAGCCCGTGCAGCCCGTGGCCTGGCACAGTGCCTCGGGCCACGATTGCCCACGCTGGGTCCAGAGCGAGACGCTGCCCAGCCCCTCGTGCAGGAAGACCAGCGGTGCCAGGGATTCATCACCGGGAATGTGCGCCACCTCCAGCCGCACCCCGTGTACATCGATCAGCTTCATGGCCGCATCCTAGCGGGCGCGCGGGCACGGCCGTGCGGGTATTCTTCGCGCCATGGGATCCATGTTCGACGCCTTCTGGCGCGCCGTCGCGTACTGCCTGCACCCGATGGTGATCGCGCTGTCGCTGCTGCCATTGCTGTTGATGGTCGTGCTCTCTTTCGGGTTGGGCTACTTTTTCTGGGACGGCGCGGTCGCTGCCGTCGCTGCCTGGTTCGAGGCGTTTGATCTGGTGCAGGCCCTGCTGGGTTGGCTCGAGCGCATCGGCCTCGGGGGCCTGCGCGCGGTGTTCGCGCCCCTCATCGTGCTGGTGCTGGCCACGCCCGTCATCGTGCTGGTGTGCCTGCTGCTGGTGGCCGTCTGCATGACGCCGTTCATGGTCGACCTCGTGGGGCGCCGGCGCTTTCCGCAACTGCAGAAGCGGCATGGCGGCTCATGGTTGGTGGGCATCGCCTGGTCGCTCGGCTCCACGCTGCTGGCCGTCATCGCGCTGGTGCTGTCGATGCCGATGTGGTTGATCCCGCCCCTGGTGCTGATCTTGCCGCCGCTTGTCTGGGGCTGGCTCACCTACCGCGTGTTTGCCTTCGATGCCTTGGCCAGCCATGCCAGCGCGGACGAGCGTCGCCAGCTCATGCGCGAGAACCGCAGCACGTTGTTGGCCATGGGCGTGCTGTGCGGCTACCTGGGTGCGGCGCCCAGCCTTCTGTGGGCGTCGGGGGCCATGTTCATTGCCCTGGCGCCGCTGCTGGTGCCGGTGGCGATCTGGATCTACACCCTGGTGTTCGCGTTCGCCTCGCTCTGGTTCGCGCACTACCTGCTGCAGGCGCTGCAGCGCCTGCGTGCATCGGTGGCGACCGATGTGGTGGACCCGGCGCCCGCCGCCTCTACGCCCCTCGTCGAGCCTTTGCCCCTGCCTCCTGGCCCTCATACGCCATGAACCCTGCATTCGGTCTGATCATCGTTGGCGACGAAATCCTCTCCGGCAAGCGTCAAGACAAGCACCTGCCCAAAGTGGCCGAACTCCTCGCCGTACGCGGGCTGTCACTCAGCTGGGCACGCGTGGTGGGCGACGACCGCTCGCGCATCACGGCGGCCCTGCGCGACGCCTTCGCCGGCAGCGACATCGTGTTCTGCTGCGGCGGCATCGGCGCCACACCGGACGATCACACCCGCCAGTGCGCGGCGGCGGCGCTCGGCGTGGAGCTCGCGCTGCACCCCGAGGCCGCGCGCCTGATCGAGCAGCGCATGCGCGACATTGCCGCCGAGCAGGGCGTGCCGTTCGAGCCCGAGCGGCCCGACAACGTGCACCGCTACAACATGGGCGTGTTTCCGGTGGGTTGCACCATCGTGCCCAACCCGTACAACAAGATCCCCGGCTTCACCTGTGAAGGGCCGGGCGGCGCGGTGGTGCATTTCATGCCCGGCTTCCCTGTCATGGCCTGGCCTATGGTCGAGTGGTTGCTCGATCAGCGCTATGCCCATCTGCAGCAGGCCAACGCCTGGCAGGAACGCTCGGTGATCGTCATGGGTGCCATGGAGGCCGCGCTCACACCCCTGATGGAACGCATTGAGGCAACCCACGCGGTCAAGGTGTTCAGCCTGCCCAGCGTGGACCACCCCACCTACGGCCGCCATATCGAACTCGGCGTCAAGGGCGCGGTGGGGGCGGTGGGTGAGGCGTTCCAGGCCTTGCTGCACGGTCTGCGGTCTCAGGGCGCACAATTGGGCCCCGAATTGGTGCGCTGATGCTGTGCCCCAACTCGGTGCTTTTATGCACCGAGTTGGGGCTAAGTGCGCCGAACCACTCGTCGCACTGCCATTCGATGCGCCATCGGGTGGCGGGGCGAACCGTTCTGGCGCATGCCCTCGGCGCCATAATCGCAGCTTCGTTCTTTTTCGGGCAAACGCCACCTCTCGATGGCATGGAAGCTGCTTTCTTCATTGCCGTCATTTCCCTTTTCCACCCCTTCCAGAGACACAGGAGCATTTGATGGCCAAGACCGTCGCAGACGTGATGCAGATGGTGAAGGACAACGAAGTCAAGTTCGTTGATTTCCGCTTCACCGACACCCGCGGCAAGGAGCAGCACGTCACCGTGCCGATTTCGGCTTTCGGCGAGGACAAGTTCACCTCCGGCCACGCCTTCGACGGCTCGTCCATCGCCGGCTGGAAAGGCATCGAGGCGTCGGACATGCAGCTCATGCCCGACCCCAACACCGCCAACATCGACCCCTTCTTCGAAGAGACGACGCTGTACCTGCAGTGCGACGTGGTCGAGCCCAGCGACGGCAAGGCCTACGACCGCGACCCGCGCTCGATCGCCAAGCGCGCCGAGGCCTACCTGAAGGCCTCCGGCCTGGGTGACACCGCCTACTTCGGACCGGAGCCCGAATTCTTCATCTTCGACGGCGTGCGCTGGAGCAACGAACCCGGCAACGTGATGTTCGCCATCGACGAGTACGAAGCCCCCTGGAACAGCGGCAAGCAGCTCGAAGGCGGCAACCGCGGCCACCGCCCCACCGTCAAGGGCGGTTACTTCCCCGTGCCCCCGGTCGACAGCACGCAGGACATGCGCGCCGAGATGTCCCTGATCCTCGAATCGCTGGGCATCCCCGTCGAGGTGTTCCACCACGAAGTGGCGGGCGCCGGCCAGAACGAGATCGGCACCAAGTTCAGCACGCTCGTCGAGCGCGCCGACTGGACCCAGGTCCTGAAGTACGTGGTCTGGAACGTGGCCAACGCCTACGGCAAGACCGCCACCTTCATGCCCAAGCCCTACGCTGGCGACAACGGCTCGGGCATGCACGTGCACCAGTCGATCTGGAAAGACGGCAAGAACCTGTTCGCCGGTGACGGCTACGCCGGCCTGAGCGACTTCGCGCTGTATTACATCGGCGGCATCATCAAGCACGCCCGCGCGCTCAACGCCATCACCAACCCCGGCACCAACAGCTACAAGCGCCTGGTGCCCGGCTTCGAAGCCCCGGTGAAGCTGGCCTACAGCTCGCGCAACCGCTCGGCCTCCATCCGCATCCCGTACGTGGCCAACCCGAAGGGTCGCCGTATCGAGGCGCGCTTCCCCGATCCTTCGGCCAACCCGTACCTGGCCTTCTCGGCCCTGATGATGGCCGGTCTGGATGGCGTGGAGAACAAGATCCACCCGGGCGAGGCCGCCACCAAGGACCTGTACCACCTGCCGCCCGAAGAGGACGCGAAGATCCCGACCGTGTGCCACAGCCTGGACCAGGCGCTGGAGAACCTCGACAAGGACCGCGCCTTCCTGACCAAGGGCGGCGTGTTCACCGACTCCATGCTCGACGCCTACATCGAGCTCAAGATGGGCGAGGTCACGCGCTTCCGCATGGCTCCGCACCCCGTCGAGTACGACATGTACTACAGCCTGTGATGCCGCCTGCCCGCGCGAGCGGGTAATGCCATCGCAGAGGGACGGCTCCGGCCGTCCCTTTTTTTTCGGCGCACGTCGCTGCGGGTTCTCACCCGGGACTTTCAAACGCTGTTTGGGTCATACTGCCGCGCCTGACATTGCCTGGAGGTTTTGTGTCCGCTTCCCCGTCTCGTCCGACCCGACGTCTGCTGCCCCTTCTGGCGCTGGCGGCCGCTGCCTCGGCGCAGGCCCAGGATGCCATCTTCCGCTGCGGCAACGAGTACACCAACAACGCGGCCGTGGCCAAGCAGCGCGGTTGCACGCCGCTTCAAGGCGGCAACATCACCATCATCGAAGGCACACGCCCGGCCGCAGCCCCGGCCGCGCCGGCTGCGCGGCCCGGCAACGCACCGCGCGTGGACGGCGCGGCCCAGCGTCAGCGCGACGCCGATGCGCGGGCCACGTTGGAAGCCGAACTGCGCAAGGCCGAGCAGCGCCTGGCCGAGGCCCAGAAGGCCTACGCCAACGGCGAGCCGGAAAAGCAAGGCATCGAGAGCCGCAACTACCAGCGCTACCTCGACCGGGTGGCCGAGCTCAAAGACGCCGTGACCCGCGCCGAGAACGACGTCGCCGGCATCCGGCGCGAACTGCAGCGCCTGTCGAACTGAGTGCGGATTGCGCGCTGGCCGCTCTGACGGCCGCAGCGCGCGCGGCGTGTTGTGCCGCACCGCTTGCCGCACAATGGGCGGCTTGAACAAGCCCGACACTTTTTCCCTCCTGAACCTGGTCACGCGGCGCGGTGCCGATCGCGCCGCCGCGCGCCCGAACACCTCGGCGCTGGCGCGCTTCCAGGCGTTGGACCTGCTGGCCACGCTGGTGGCCGTCGTCGACACCGACGGCCAGGTGCTGTACGCGAACGCCGCGCTCGAAGACGCGCTGGGCATCTCGCGGCGCAGCATCTCCAGTGCCCGCCTGCAGGACTGCTTCACCGAGCCCGTGCTGCTTGACAACGCCCTGCAGGGCGCGCGCGGCAACGAGTTTGCCGCCCTGCGCTACGACGCCTTCCTGCACCGCCTCAACCACGATGCGCTGCCGGTGCACGTGGTGGTGGCCCAGACCGAGCAGACCGGCGAGGTGGTGGTGGAGATGCTCCCGCTGGAGCAGCAGACGCGCCAGGAGCGCGAGGAGCGCCTGCTTGATCAGGCGCAGGCCAACAAGGAGCTGATCCGCAACCTGGCGCACGAGATCAAGAACCCGTTGGGGGGCATCCGCGGCGCGGCGCAACTGCTGCAGATGGAGCTGCAGAGCAAGGAGCTGATCGAATACACGCAGGTCATCGTGCACGAGGCGGATCGGCTGCAGTCGCTGGTGGACCGCCTGCTCGCGCCGCACCGACGTCCGCACGTGGTGGGCGACGTCAACATCCACGAGGTGTGCGAGCGCGTGCGCTCGCTCATCGTGGCCGAGTTTCCCCGCGGCCTGAAGGTGGTGCGCGACTACGACACCTCCATTCCCGAGTTCCGGGGGGATCGGGAGCAGCTCATCCAGGCGGTTCTCAACATCGCGCACAACGCGGCGCTGGCGCTCGCCGAGCGCATCGAGGCGGGCGATGCGCGCATCACGCTCAGGACGCGCGTGGGCCGTCAGGTCACCTTCGGCAAGCAGCGCTACCGGCTGGCACTGGAATTGCATGTCATCGACAACGGGCCCGGCGTGCCGGACTCGATCAAGGACCGCATCTTTTTCCCGCTGGTGTCGGGGCGCGATGGGGGCTCCGGCCTGGGGCTGACGCTGGCGCAAACCTTCGTGCAGCAACACCACGGCCTGATCGAGTGCGAGAGCGAGCCGGGACACACGGACTTCAAGATCCTGATCCCGTTGCCCTGACCGATTCCCACCCCGCACGCTGCGCCACCTGAAGGGACGACCGTTACATGAAGCCGATCTGGATAGTGGATGACGACCAGTCCATCCGCTTCGTGCTCGAGAAGGCTTTGCTCCGCGAGAACCTGCCCACGCGCAGCTTCACCAACGCCACCGATGTCCTGAAGGCGCTCACCGATTCGCCCGACAGCGAGGGCCCGCAAATCCTGGTGAGCGACATTCGCATGCCCGGTGGTTCGGGCCTGGACCTGCTGGAGAAAGTCAAGCAGCGCTACCCGGCGCTGCCCGTCATCATCATGACGGCGTTCTCCGACCTCGACAGCGCGGTCTCCGCTTTTCAGGGCGGTGCCTTCGAGTACCTGCCCAAGCCCTTTGACCTCACGAAAGCGCTGGAGCTCATTCGCCGCGCGGTGGAAGAAAGCCAGCGCGAGGAAGTCTCCGAGGAGCGCCTGAGTGCCATGCCCGAGATGCTGGGGCAGGCGCCGGCCATGCAGGACGTCTTTCGCGCCATCGGCCGCCTGAGCCAAAGCCAGGTCACCGTGCTGATCACCGGTGAGTCGGGTTCTGGCAAGGAGCTGGTGGCCCGTGCGCTGCACAAGCATTCGCCGCGCGCCAGCGGGCCGTTCGTGGCCATCAACACCGCCGCCATCCCCAAGGACTTGCTGGAGAGCGAGCTCTTCGGCCATGAACGCGGTGCCTTCACCGGCGCGCAGACCATGCGCCGTGGCCGCTTCGAACAGGCCGACGGGGGGACCCTGTTCCTCGACGAAATCGGCGATATGCCGTTCGACCTGCAGACGCGCCTGCTTCGTGTGCTGTCTGATGGCCACTTCTACCGCGTCGGCGGCCACAGCGCCGTGCGCGCCAATGTGCGTGTGATCGCCGCCACGCACCAACACCTGGAGCAACGCGTCAAGGAAGGTGCCTTCCGCGAAGACCTGTTCCACCGCCTCAACGTGATCCGCCTGCGGCTGCCCGCGCTGCGCGAGCGCCGGGAAGACGTGCCCATGCTCACGCGCTTCTTCCTGCAGCAAAGTGCGCGGCAGCTGGGCGTGGAACCCAAACGCATTTCCGAGGCGGCGCTGCGGCTGCTCGGCACGTTCGACTTTCCGGGCAACGTGCGACAGCTTGAGAATGTCTGCCACTGGCTCACCGTGATGGCGCCGGCCCAGGTGATCGAGGTCAAGGACCTTCCGCCCGAGGTGCTGGGTGCGGTGGGCGGTGCCGAGGCCGCCGCGGCCGCGCCGGCCGCTGTGGCCGCCACGCCCGCCGTTGTGCCGGCTTCACCCACGATTGCCTCGACGGGGTGGGTGGACGCGCCTCAAACGCCGTTGCGCGAGCCGGTTGCGCCATCCACAGGCGTGTCGGCACCGGCGCCCACCACCACCCAGGCGGGCGATGCCTCCTGGGAGGCCGGCCTGCAGGCCGAGGCCATGGCCTTGCTCGAGACCGGCCGCACCGATGTCTGGGACGTGCTCACGCGCCGCTTCGAGACACGCCTGATCCAGACCGCGCTGACCAACACGCGCGGACGGCGTATCGAAGCCGCTCACAAGCTCGGCATCGGCCGCAACACCATCACGCGCAAGATCCAGGAGTTGGGGATGGAGTGATCCCCGCGGGGCTCACGTCAGCGTGAGCACCACCGGGGCGTGGTCGCTGGGGCGCTCGTTCTTGCGCGGTGCCTTGTCGACCGCACAGGCGCTGGCGCGGGCTTTCACCGCGTCACTGACGAGGATGTGATCGATCCGCAGGCCACGGTTGCGGCGGAACGCCAGGTCGCGATAGTCCCACCACGAGTAGTTCTTCTCGGGTTGCGGGAACAGGCGCACGCTGTCGGTGAGGCCCAGGCCGATGAGGGACTGAAGCTGCTCTCGCTCCTGGGTCGTGCAATGGATGGTCTCGCGCAGGCCCACCGGATCCCACACGTCCAGGTCGTCGAAGGTGATGTTGTAGTCACCCATCAGCACCACTTGCGCATGCGCGGCCATTTCCGCCCGCACCCATTCGCGCAGCGCATCCAGCCAGCGCATCTTGTAGGCGAACTTGTCGCTGCCGGGTTCCTGTCCGTTGGGGAAATACGCGCCGATCACGCGGACACCCTCCACCGTGCCCGCGATCACGCGCGATTGCTCGTCCTCGAAGCCCGGAATGTTCTTCACCACGTCGACCACCGTGGCCCTGGTGATCAGGGCGACGCCGTTGTAGGTCTTCTGCCCGAACCACTGCGCCCGGTAGCCCGCGTCGGCAAAAGCCTGCGCGGGAAACTTGTCGTCGGTGAGCTTGAGTTCCTGCAAGGCCAGCACGTCCACCGGATGCGCCGCGAGCCAGTCGAGCACCTGCGGCAGCCGCACGGCCAGCGAGTTGATGTTCCAGGTCGCGAGTTGCATGGGCTCAGGCCTCTCGTTCGTAGGTCACGAAGGCGAACGGCAGGCCGTTCGCGCCGGTGTGGTTTTCGCGAATCTGCTCGGCCCAATCGGGGCCCAGCTGGGGCATGAAGGCGTCGCCCTCGAAATCGCGCGCGATCTCGGTCACCACCACACGCTGTGCATGCGGCAGCGCCTGGCGGTAGACCTCGGCCCCGCCGATGACCCAGGCCTCGGCAGCATCGCCGCAAGCGACCACGGCCTCGGCCACCGAGCCGGCGCGCAGTGCGCCCTCGGCCCGCCAGTGCGCGTCGCGCGTCAGCACGATGTTGCGCCGACCCGGCAGTGGCCGAAAGCGCGGCGGCAGTGAATCCCAGGTCTTGCGGCCCATGATCACCGGGCTGCCGAGCGTGGTGCGCTTGAAATGCGCCAGGTCTTCCGGTAGGTGCCAGGGCAGGGTGTTGTCCTTGCCGATGACGCCGTTGGCCGCGCGCGCGTAGATGAGGTTCAGTCGGGTCATGGCCGTCATTGTGCGACGGGCACTTCGGGACGCGAGCGCGACGGCCACAGAACGCTGGCGATGGCGATCATCACGAACACGATGGCCAGCCAGTCCTGCCAGTGCGGGATCTCGCCGACGATGAAGGTGGCCGACAGCGTGCCCACGAGCGGAATCGCCATCACGCTCATGGCGCTCGTGGCGGGCGGCAGGTGCCGCGCCAGCCCGAACCAGATGAGCTGCGCCACGCCGTAGTTCACGAACACACCGTAGGCCAGCGCCAGCCACATGGCCCCGCTGAAGCGCTGCGGCGCCGGCACGGGTTCGATCACGATGGCGAGCACCCACAACACCGCACTGCCCAGCAGCAGCATCCACACGGTGACAGCCATGGACGAGAGCTGGAAATGCGCGCGTTTGAAAGTAAGCGTGCCCAGGCCCCAGCAGGCCGCGGCACCCAGCATCCAGGCAATGCCGGCGGGGCGCCCGCTCAGGCTTTGCAGCTCGTGCCACAGCAGCAGGCCGATGGCGATGGCGGCGGCCACCACCGCCAGCCGCACGCGCGGCGTGATGCGTTCGCCGAAGAAGGCCGCGCCCAGCAGCACGGTGAAGATCGGCATGGTGAAGCCGATGATGGCCGCGCGGCCCGAGGCGAGTTCCTGCACACCGAAGATGGACAACGTGTGCCAGCCCAGCACGTTGGGCAACCCCAGCCAGGCGATCGTGAGCCACTCGCGCCCCTGCGGCCACATGCGCTCGCCGTGGCGCTGCACGTACACGAACAACCAGGCCGCGCCCAGGCACATGGTGCTGGCGCGGAAGTACAGCGGCGTGAGCTCCTGGAGCGAGAGTTTCATCATGGGCCAGTTCACGCCCCACATGAGCGTGAGGCCCACCAGGGCCCAGAGTTGGCGGCGGCTGAGCATGCGCCGCTCAGACGGCCACGGGTGCCTTGATGACCGGGTGGTGCTGGTAATCGACGATCTCGAAATCGTCGAGCTCGTAGTCGAAGATCGAGGCCGGGCGGCGCTTGATGTTCAGCGTGGGGTAGGGATGGGGCGTTCGCGAGAGCTGCAGCTGCACCTGCTCGCGGTGGTTGCTGTAGATGTGGCAATCGCCACCGGTCCAGATGAATTCACCCACCTGCAGGTCGCACTGTTGCGCGAGCATGTGGGTCAGCAGGGCGTAGCTGGCGATGTTGAACGGCACGCCGAGGAAGATGTCGGCGCTGCGCTGGTAGAGCTGGCAACTGAGCTTGCTGTCGGCCACGTAGAACTGGAAGAAGGCGTGGCAGGGCATCAGCGCCATCTTGTTCAGGTCGGCCACGTTCCAGGCGCTCACGATGATGCGGCGCGAATCCGGGTTGGTCTTGAGCTGTTTGACCACCTCGGCGATCTGGTCGATGTGCCCGCCATCGGGCGTGGGCCAGCTGCGCCACTGCACGCCGTAAACCGGGCCCAGGTCGCCGTCTTCGCGTGCCCATTCGTCCCAGATGGTGCAGCCGCGCTCCTGCAGCCATTTCACGTTGCTGTCGCCGCGCAGGAACCACAGCAGCTCCACGATGATGGCCTTGGTGAACACCTTCTTGGTGGTCACCAGCGGGAAGCCCTCGTTGAGGTCAAAGCGCATCTGGTGGCCGAACACGCTCACGGTGCCGGTGCCGGTGCGGTCCGTCTTGGGCACGCCCGTGGTGAACACGTGGCGCATGAAATCTTCGTACTGGGAGCGGACGGGGCGGGCGGCGTTCATGGCCCGGCATTTTGCCTTGACGGCGGTGGTCTTCGCTCAGGGCGCGCGCGAAACCAGGTTGCGCATCAGGGGCGAGGGCTCGGTCAGCCGCTCGTCGAACGGGTGCTCGGTGAGTGCGTAGTAGCGCTGGATGCGCTGCACGTAATCGCGCGTCTCGGCGTAGGGCGGCACGCCGCCGTGCTTGTCGACCGCGCCTTCGCCGGCGTTGTAGGCCGCCACCGCCAGGGGCACCTGCCCGCGGAAGTACGAGAGCAGCCAGCGCAGGTAGGCCATGCCGCCGCGGATGTTCTGCTCGGGGTCAAAAGGCTTGCTGACCGCAAAGCGGGCCGCGGTGTCGGGAATGAGCTGCATCAGCCCCTGGGCGTTCTTGTCGGAGAGCGCATGGGGGTTGAAATTGGACTCGGCGCGGATCACGGCGTAGACCAGCCCGGGATCGAGCCCGTAGCGCGGCGCGAGCTTGTAGACGATCTTCATCACGCGCCGCTGCTCGGCGGTGTCCACGTGCTCGCGGTAGGCGGTGGCCAGTGCTCGACGCTGTTCGGCCAGGCGCTGCTGTTCGGCTTGTCGGGCCTGCTCGGTCTGGCGTTGCTGTTCCGCGCTGGCGCGTGCCGCACGTTGCTCGGCTTCGCGCACGCAGTCCGGCGTCTCGGCCGGCACGGCGAGCTGCTTGAACCGCGCCTCGGCTGTCTCGTCGCCCAGCAGGGCCGCGCGCGCAAGCCAGTGTGCGGCCAGCCCATCGTGGCGCGGCACGCCGCCGCGGCCTTCGGCGTGGATCGCGGCGAGGTTGCGGGCCGACATCGCATCGCCAGCGAGCGCAGCCTGGCAATACAGCCGCATTGCCACGGCCATGTCGCGCGCCGTGCCCTCGCCGAGCTCGTGCGCCACCGCCTGGATGCGCCATTGCAGGCGTTGCTGCGCGTCGACCGCCTGCGCCTGGCCTTGCGCGTGCGCCAGCGTGCCAGCCAGCAGGCCGGCGGCCAGCAAAGCGCAGCGCGGGGAGGCAAGCGAATTCATGGCGTCAGCACGCGGCCAGGGTTGAGCAGGTTGTGGGGATCGAGGGCGCGCTTGATGCGGCGCATCAACGTCAGCGCGACCGGATCCTTGAAGTGCGTGAGGTGCTCTGCCTTCAGGCTGCCCACGCCATGCTCCGCGCTGATCGAGCCATCGTACCGAGCCACCGCCTCGAACACCAGTTGATTGACGCGAGTTTCCTCTTCCTGCAGGAACTTTTTGGCATCGCCGCTGGCCGGTGCCTGCACGTTGTAGTGAAGATTGCCGTCACCCAGGTGCCCGAAGTTCACCAGCCGCACCCCGGGTATTTCGCGCTGCAACATGGCGTCGGTCTCGTCGCAGAACGCGGGAATGCGCGAGACCGGGATGCTGATGTCGTGCTTGATGTTCAGGCCTTCCTGCGCCTGCGCCAATGGAATGCTCTCGCGGACATGCCACAGCGCGCGCGCCTGGGCGATGGATTCGGCCACCACCGCGTCGCTCACCAGACCTTGTTCCATGGCCGTTTCGAGCAGGCCCTCGAATTGCGAGCGCGCGTGGTCTTCGCCCTCGCTGTCGCTGTTCTCAAGCAAAACGCAATAAGCGCTGTCCTGCCACAGCGGCACCCTCAGTTGCGGCATGTGCCGGTCCACCAGCGAGAGCGCGAACTGCCCCATCACCTCGAAGCCGGTGAGCCCGGCCGCCAGCCGCTGCTGCGCCAGGCCCAGCAGGTCCACCGCGGCCTGCAGTGTGGGCACGGCGGCCCAGGCGGTGAGCGTGGCCGCGGGTTGCGGATAGAGCTTGAGCGTGGCCGCCGTGATGATGCCCAGCGTGCCTTCGCTGCCCACGAACAGGTCGCGCAGGTCGTAGCCGGTGTTGTCCTTGCGCAGACCGGAGAGCCCGTGCCACACCTCGCCGTCGGGCGTGACCACTTCGAGCCCCAGGCACAGGTCGCGCGCGTTACCGTAGCGCAGCACCTGCGTGCCGCCCGCGTTGGTGGCCAGGTTGCCACCGATGGTGCAACTGCCCTCGGCCGCCAGGCTCAGCGGGAACAGCAGGCCTTCGGCCTCGGCCGCCTGCTGCACCGCCTGCAACACGCAGCCGGCCTCCACGGTCATCGTCAGGTTCGCGCGGTCGATGCCGCGTACCGCGTTCATGCGCTGCAGGCTCAGCACCACCTGAGTGCCGGAATCGTCGGGCACCGAACCCACCACCAGGCCGGTGTTGCCGCCTTGCGGTACCAGACTCGCGCCGTGTGTTGCGCAGGCTTGCACCACGGCCGCCACCTCGGCGGTGCTGGCCGGGCGGACCACGGCCAGCGCGTGCCCGTGTGCGCGCTGTCGCCAGTCGCGCTCCCAGGCGGCGAGGTCGTGGGTGTCACGCGTGAGCACATGGGCATCGCCCACCGCCGCACGCAACGCTTGCAGCAGGGCCCTGGCGTTCATGGCTCGCGCGCCACGGCGCGTTGCGCGGCGGCATTGGCGGCGGCCACATCGGCCGCCACGGCCTCGGCGCCGGCAGCGCGCAGGCGCAGGCGCACGTGCAGCGCGCAGGCCACGAAGAGCGCCACGCACAGCAGCGTCTGCAGCACCGCCATCAACGTGGACATTCCGCTCTCACCGCTGGTGGCGCGCACCACGCCCTCGGTGAAGTACAGCCACACCAGCAGGCTCACCCAGCGGTAGGTGTACATGCGGTTTTTCAGCAGCCCGGCCAGCGGCACCGCCAGCGGCAGCACCTTGATGGCCCACCAGGAGCCGCCTTCTCGCAGCGGCGCGAGCCAGAGCTCCCACGCCAGACCCACCACGATCAGCCCGACCAGGCTGGTCACGGCCAGTTGCCGCGTGAGGGCCACGCGAGAGGCCATTTCGGCCGCGGGGGCCGTCGCAAGGTGAGGGTGGGACATGCGCTCTAGCCGGAAAAAGGAGGCTGGCATGATACCGGCATGACCCCTTCCGAGCGGCTTGAAGCCCTGTCCGAACTTGCGCGCCGCTTCTGGCGCGGCGTGCTGGATTTCCCCTGGCAGACCACCGCCATCACGCTGCGTGAGCGCTTCCGCGAAGACCGCCTCGGCATCACCGCCAGCAGCCTGACCTTCACCACCACCATCTCGCTGGTGCCGCTGTTCACGCTGGCGCTGGCCATCTTCAGCGCGTTTCCGATGTTCGAGCGCCTGCAGCGCACGCTGCAGCGCAGCCTGGTGGAAAGTCTGGTGCCCGAGAGCATCGCGCGACCGGTGCTCACCTACCTCAACCAGTTCGCTGCGAAGGCCGCGCAAATGGGCTGGGCCGGTGCGCTGGCACTGCTGGTCACTGCGCTGGCGCTCATCCTCACCATCGACCGCAAACTCAATGACATCTGGCGCGTGCGCCAGCCACGCCCGATCACACAGCGCATCCTGGTGTACTGGGCCGTGCTCACGCTCGGGCCGTTGCTGCTGGCGGCCAGCGTGGCCGTGACCAGCTACGCCATCGGCAGTCCGCGCGACGTCGCCGCGCTGCCGGCACCCTTGCGCCTGCTGCTCGATTCCCTGCAGTTGCTGATGGTGACCGCCGGCCTGGCCGCGCTGTACCGCTACGTGCCCAACACGCGCGTGCGCTGGAGCCACGCGTTGGTGGGCGGCTTTTTTGCGGCGGTGGCGCTGGAGGTGGCCAAGGGCGTGCTGGCCTGGTACCTCAAGCAGGTGCCCACCTTCTCGGTGCTCTACGGCACCTTCGCCACCGCACCGATCCTGCTGGTGTGGATCTACCTGGCCTGGGTGATCGTGCTGCTGGGCGCGGTGATCGCGGCCTACCTTCCGAGCCTGCTGGCCGGCGTGGCGCGCCGTGGTGATGCGCCCGGCTGGAGCTTCCAGCTCGCGCTGGAGGTGCTGGCACAACTGCACGCTGCACGCGCCGCCGAGCCCAAGGGCCAGAGCCTGGAGGCACTGGCCCATGCGCTGCGCGTGGAGGCGCTGCAACTCGAAGAACCCGTGGCCACGCTGGTGGCGCTGGACTGGCTGGGCCGGCTTGACGAGGAGGGCGAACGCTACGTGCTCCTCATCGACCCGGCGCAGACCGCGCTGGGCCCCCTGATGGAGCGATTGCTGCTGTCCCGACAGAGCGCTACGGCACGGCTGTGGGAACGCAGCCACTGGGCGGGCATGACGGTGGCCGAAGCGCTGCCTGAACCGCTCAGCCTGCGCTGAACGGCGCCGCCAGAAATCCTCGAAAGCGCGCTCGTCCGCCGCGCGTGGGCGCTGCCGTGAGCCGGTAGCCCGGAAAGCGCCGCAGGAATCGGCCGATGGCGATGCGGCCTTCGAGCCGTGCCAGGCTCAGGCCCGCGCATTGGTGAATGCCGAAGCCGAAGGCCAGGTGCTTGTTCGGCTCGCGCGCGATGTCCAGCGTCTCGGGGTCGGCGAACTGGGCCGGGTCGCGGTTGGCGGCGCCGATGCACAGCGTGACCAGCGTGCCGGCGGGCAGGTCGAGCTCGCCGATGCGCACGTCCTTCACCGCGCGACGGTTGCCGAGCTGGTTGGACGATTCGAAGCGCAGGAACTCGTCGACGGCGCGGTCGAGCACGGCCGTCTCGTCGGCTGCGTTCATGCGCTGCAGCAGCTGCGCGCGCACGGCGGGGAACTCCTGCAGCGCCACCAGCGCGTTGCCGATCAGGTTGGTGGTGGTTTCGTGGCCGGCGTTGAGCAAGAAGATGCAGTTCTGCAGCAGCTCGACCTCGCTGAGCTGTTCGCCATCGGCCTCGCCCTGGATCAGCCGCGTGAGCACGTCGTGCTCCGGGTCGAGCGGCGCCAGGCGGCGCGCGGCCACCAACGTGCGCAGGTAGTCGCACATCTCGGTCACGGCGTGGTGGCCGCGGTGCGCCTGCTCGGGCGTGATGCTGGGCTCCAGCGCGCCCAGGATGGCGAGCGACCAGTCGCGCAGCGGCCCGCGCTCGGCGTGCGGCACGCCGAGCAGGTTGCCGATGATCTCCACCGGAATGGCGGCCGCAAAATCCTCGATCAGGTCGCCGCCGTTGCGCCCGGCAATGCGGTCCAGCAGCCGGTCCACCAGCTCGATCAGGCCGGGTTCCATGTCGGCAATGGCGCGGCGCGTGAGCGCGCCCATGATCAGGCGGCGCACGCGCGTGTGCAGCGGCGGGTCGTTGAACACCAGGCTGGTGGTGTGGTGCTGGAACAGCGGCGTGCCCGCGCCGTACTTGGGCGCGAATTCCACCTGCTTGTCGGAGCTGAACGCGGCCGCATCGCGGTACACGGCCGCCAGGTCGGCCCAGCGCGTGAGAAATACCGAACCGTCGGGCATGCGCCGCACGGGCTCCCGTTCGCGCAGCGCGCGGTACACCGGATAGGGGTTGCTGAAGAAATCGGGCGGCAGGGCGCGCAGGTCGAACGCATCGGCGATGGCCTGCGCGCGCTCGACCGTCATGGGCGGCGTGATCTGGTCAGCGGAAACGGTCATGTTTGCAGGAATTCGCGGATCGCGAACAGCGTCGCGTCGGGGGTTTCGGTCATCTGGTGGTGGCCCACCGGCAGCGTGATCACGCGCACCGCCTTGCCGGCCGCCTTGCCGGTGTCGACCAGGCCCTTGGCCGCCCTGGCCTGCGCCATCTGGTCCAGCGCGCCGAGCACGAACAGCACCGGGCAGGTGAGCGTCTTCATTGCGGCCTCGCCGTTGGCGTAGCTGTCGCAGGCGACGAAACCGCGGTGGAACACGTTCACCTTCGGGTTGCTGCGCAGCACGCGGCGGCCCAGTGCCATGCCGGCACCGTACACCCAGGTGCCTGGGCCCAGGGCCGACGGTGGCGCGGCCAACGTGCTGCGGCTGAACACGTTGACCATCGTCAGCGCCTTCTCGGGCTCGTCGATCGACGCCTGCAGCAGTGCCGGTGATACCTTCATCGGGTAGGCCACGCCCACCAGCACCAGATGCGTGATGCGCTCCTTCAGTCTTGCCGCCGTCTCGAGCCCGATCAACGCACCCCAGCTGTGGCCGACCAGCGCGGCGCGCTGCACGCCCGCGGCGTCAAGCAAGGCGGCGATGAAATCGGCCGCCTGCTCCACCGAGGCTGGTGCCTCACCGCCGCTGCGCGCGTGGCCGGGAAGATCGACCGCCAGCACGTTGAAGCCGTGGTTCGCAAGGTAGCGGCTCTGCAGCGCCCAGACGCTGTGGTCGTTGAGCACGCCGTGGATGAACACCACCGTGGGTTTGGCGGCATCGAAGGGCTTGCCGCCCGTGTAGCAGTAGGTGTTGGCCCCGTTGACGATGAGCTCCATCACGCACCTGCCTTTTCTGCGGCCTTGAGCGCGCGTTTCAGGTCATCGATGAGATCGTCGGCGTCTTCGAGGCCGATGGACAGCCGGATGGTGCCGGGCCCGATGCCGGCGCCCGCGAGCGCTTCGTCGCTCATGCGGAAGTGCGTGGTGCTCGCGGGGTGGATCACCAGCGAGCGGCAGTCGCCCACGTTGGCCAGGTGGCTGAAGATCTTGAGCGACTCGATGAAGGCGCGGCCTTGCGCGCGAGATCCTTTGATGTCGAAGCTGAACACCGAGCCCGCGCCACGCGCGCCGAAGCGCAGCAGCTTGTTGGCCAGCGCGTGGCTGGGGTGCGATTCGATCAGCGGATGTCCCACGCGGCCCACCAGTGGGTGGCTGGCCAGGAACTGCACCACCTTCTCGGTATTGCTCATGTGGCGCTCCATGCGCAGCGACAGCGTCTCGATGCCCTGCAGGATCAACCACGCGGAGTGCGGGCTCATGCACGCCCCGAAGTCCCGCAGGCCCTCGCGTCGCGCCCGCAGCAGGAAAGCGCCCACCGTCGACTCCTCGGTGAACACCATGTTGTGGAAACCCTCGTAGGGCGCGCTGAACTCGGGGAAATGGCCCGCGGCATCCCAGTCGAAGCTGCCGCCGTCGATCAGCACACCGCCGATGACGGTGCCGTGGCCGCTGAGGAACTTGGTCGCGGAGTGGTACACGATGTCGGCGCCCAGCTCCAGCGGTTTCACGAGGTAAGGGGTGGTGAGGGTCGAATCCACCAGCAGCGGCACCTTGGCCTCGTGGGCGATCTGCGCCACGGTGGGCATGTCCAGCACGTCCAGCCCCGGGTTGCCCACGGTCTCGCCGAAGAACAGTTTGGTGTTGGGCCGCACCGCGGCGCGCCAGCCGTCGATGTCGCCGGGCTTGACGAAAGTGGTGTCGATGCCGAAGCGGCGCATCGTGTAGTGCAGCAGGTTCTGGCTGCCACCGTAGAGCGCGGTGCTGGCCACGATGTGCGAGCCCGCGCCCATGAGCGTGGCCACCGCCAGGTGCAGCGCGGCCTGGCCGCTGGCCGTGGCAATGGCGCCGATGCCGCCTTCCAGCGCGGCCATGCGCTGCTCGAACACCGCGTTGGTGGGGTTGCTGATGCGGCTGTAGACGTGGCCCGCGCGCTCCAGGTTGAACAGCGCGGCGGCGTGGTCGCTCGACTCGAAGACGAACGAGGTGGTGAGGTGGATGGGCACGGCGCGCGCGCCGGTGGCGGGGTCGGGGCTGGCGCCCGCGTGCAGCGCGAGCGTGTCGAAGCCGGGGTCGGCGTGGCCTGCCATGAAGCGGTCTCCTCGGTGTGGTTTTGCGATTTATTGTGGGCTATATTGGCTTCCCCACCGTTTGCGCCGGCGACACCGCGCCCGAGGAGACCCACATGAAAGTCAGCGACATCCTTCGCGTCAAGGGCGGCACGCTCTACACCGTCTCGCCCGACGAGACCCTGCAGCGCGCGGTGGAGACCATGGCGCAGTTCGACATCGGCTCGCTGGCCGTGATGGAGCACGGCGAGCTGGTGGGCATGCTGACCTTCCGCGAACTCATCGACACCCTGGCGCGCAACGGTGGCAAGCTGGACGGCAAGATCGTTCGCACGGTGATGGACGACCACCCCATGACCTGCACGCCCGAGACCGAACTCGACCAGGTGCGCCCCATGATGCTGGAGCGGCACACCCGCTACATGCCGGTGATGGACAACCGCATGCTCATGGGCGTGATCAGCTTCTACGACGTGGCCAAGGCCGTGGTGGACAGCCAGAACTTCGAGAACAAGATGCTCAAGGCCTACATCCGCGACTGGCCCGAAGAAGAAGCGCCGGCCGACCCTGTGCCACAGGTCCGTGCGGCACGCTGAAGGCGCCCAACCTCGCACCAGAGCGCCCCCCTTGCGGGGCGTTTGTGTTTGTGGGGCCTGTCGTGGCCTCACCGATAATCGGCAGCCATGAGCGGCAACACCTTCGGCACCCTGTTCCGGGTCACCAACTTCGGCGAATCCCACGGCCCGGCCATCGGCTGCGTCATCGACGGCTGCCCGCCCGGCATGGCGCTGTCGGAAGCCGACATCCAGGGCGACCTTGACCGCCGCCGCCCCGGCACCAGCAAGTTCGTCACCCAGCGCAACGAGCCCGATGCGGTGGAAATCCTGAGCGGCGTGTACGAGGGCAAGACCACCGGCGCGCCGATCTGCCTGCTGATCCGCAACACCGATCAGCGCAGCAAGGACTACAGCGAGATCGCGCGCACCTTCCGCCCCGGCCACGCCGACTACACCTACTGGCAGAAATACGGCATCCGCGATCCGCGCGGTGGCGGGCGTTCGTCGGCCCGGCTCACCGCGCCCACCGTGGCCGCGGGCGCGGTGGCCAAGAAGTGGCTGGCCGAGAAATACGGCACCGCATTCCGCGGCTGCATGGTGCAGATTGGCGAAATCGTGGTGCCCTTCGAAAGCTGGGACCACGTGCCGAACAACCCCTTCTTTGCGCCCGCGGCCGACGTGTCCGCGCTGGAGGACTACATGAACGCGCTGCGCAAGCGTGGCGATTCGTGCGGCGCGCGCATCCGCGTCAGCGCCAGCGGCGTACCCGTGGGATTGGGCGAGCCGCTGTACGACCGGCTCGACGCCGACATCGCGCACGCGATGATGGGTTTGAACGCCGTCAAGGGCGTGGAGATCGGCGCCGGCTTTGCCAGCGTGGCCGATTTCGGCAGCACCCACGGCGACAGCCTCACGCCCGAGGGCTTTGCGGCCAACAAGGCCGGCGGCGTGCTGGGCGGCATCAGCACCGGGCAGGACCTGGAAGTGCAGATCGCCATCAAGCCCACCAGCTCCATCCTGGTGCCGCGCGAGAGCATCGACATCACGGGCGCCAGCACCGATGTCATCACCAAGGGACGCCACGACCCCTGCGTGGGCATCCGCGCCACGCCGATTGCCGAGGCGCTGCTGGCGCTGGTGGTGATGGACCATGCGCTGCGCCACCGCGCGCAATGCGGCGACGTGGTGACGGACACGCCTGACATCGCCGCACGTGCGCGTGGCTGAACGCCGCCACCTGCTGGCGTTCTCCGGCCTGTCTGCGAGCTACTTCGCGCACATCGGCTTCTTCAACCCCTACCTGCCACTCTGGCTGAAAGACCTCGGCTTCGGCCTGCTGGCCATCAGCATCCTGACCTCGGTGCAGTCGGCCACGCGCGTTTTTGCGCCTTACGGCTGGGGCTGGCTGAGCGATCACACCGGCCAGCGCGTGCGCCTGTTGCGCTACGGCGCCACCGCCGCGCTGCTGATCTCGGCCGGGCTGTGGTTCGAGCTTGGTGGCCTGGCGTTGTTCGTGGTGCTGCTCCTGATGTTTGCGCACACCAGCGGCATGATGCCGATGAGCGAGGCGGTGCTGGCGCAGCACGTCAGCCGCGACGGCGCGTTCGACGCGCGGCGTTATGGCCGGGTACGCGTCTGGGGCTCGCTGGGTTTTCTCGTCACCGTGTTGTTGGCCGGCGCCTGGTTCGACGCCTTCGGCCTGGGCAGCTTCCCGGCCTGGACCGCGTTCACCCTGGCCGCCGTGGCAGTGAGCGCGTGGTGTCTGCCCGATGTGCGCGATGACGCCCACGCGGACGCGCCACGCGAGCGTGTGTGGCCGGTGCTGCGCCAGCCGCGCATGCGCTGGTTCTTTTTGGCCGCGGCCTTCCATGTGATGGCGCACATCTTCGTCTACATCTTTCTCTCGCTGCACCTGGACGCGCTCGGGTACTCCAAGACCGTGATCGGCCTGATGTGGGCCTTCTCGGTGGCGATCGAAATCGGCTGGTTCGTCACGCAAGGCCGGTGGTTGCCGCGCTTGAGCCTGCCCGGCTGGCTGGTGCTGGCCGCGGCGTTGATGGCGCTGCGCATGGCCATCACGGCCGGAGCTGCGCAGGTCTGGCCGCTGCTGGCGCTGGCGCAGGCGCTGCACGCCATCACCTTCGCCGCGCACCACACGGTGTGCATCGCCTGGATCAGCGAGCACTTTCCCGGCCGGCTGCGCGGGCGCGGCCAGGCGCTCTACAGCGTGCTGGGGTACGGTGTGCCCGGCGTGCTCGGCGGGGTGGTCGGCGGGGCCATGTCGAGCCGCCTGGGCCTGTCCAGCGTGTTCTGGCTCGCCACCTTCTGCGCGTTGCTGGCGCTGGGCTGCGCCCTCAAGGTGCGGGCGATGCCGCGAGCCAGCGCTTGAAGGGGTTGAAGCCGGTCACCAGCGCGGTGGCCAGCAACACCAGCGCACCGCCCACGAAGATGCCGCTGGAGAGCTCCTCGCCCAGGAACAAGTGGCCCCAGGTGACGCCGAACACCGGGATCATGAAGGCCGGGCTGATGGCCGCCACCGGCGACACCTGGCGGATGATGCGCAGGTGGATCCAGTAGGCCACGCCCGAAGTCAGCACCCCCAGCACCAGCACCGAAAACAACGCCGCCGGTGTGAAGTTCGCCTGCGGCAGCGCCCACAGCGCGCCGGGCGTGACGAACACCAGCGCCGCCACGTGGATGCCCGCGGCGATCGCGAGCGGCTCCATGCGCGTCGTGGCACGCTTCATCAGCGGCGTGGACGCGCCGTAGCAGCACGAGGCAATGATGCAGGCCACCACCGCCACCAGCGTCGGCCCGTCCAGCCGGACCGGGCCGAGCTGCACGATCAGTGCCACGCCCACGAAGCCGACCGCGCAGCCCAGCAGCTTGCGCACGGTGAGCGTGTCTTCCTTGAACCAGGCCGAAGCCAGGGTGCCGAACAGCACCGCGGTGGTGTTGAGCAGCGCGCTGTAGCCGGCCGGCAGGCGCAGCGCGGCCCAGGCGTAGAGCAGGAACGGCAGGGCCACGGTGAGTGCGCCCAGCATGGCCAGTTCGCGCCAGTGCCTCCAGGGCCAGGGCTGGCGCAGCGCGCGCATGATCAGCACCAACGCCACGATGGCCAGCGACACGCGCAGACCCGCCAGCGTCAACGGCCCGAGGGCCGGGCTGGCAATGCGAAGGAACAGGAAGGACGCGCCCCAGAGCGCGGACAGGCCGACCAGCTGGGCGAAATGGCGGGTTCTCACCGGGTCATTGTCGGGCGTCGCGTGGGCGACTTGAGGGAGCGCCCTGTCGCGCGCAGGACTCGGGCCATGCGCGGGCCCGGCTCATGACTTGCTTGTCTTGCGCACCAAACCTTCAATGGCAAGCTCGTAGCCGGCAACGCCAAAGCCCACCACGATGCCCGCAGCCACCGGCGAGATGTACGAGTGGTGTCGAAAGCTCTCGCGTGCGTGCACGTTGGAGATGTGCACCTCCATCACCGGCAGCGGCGCCACGCTGGCGATGGCGTCGTGCAGCGCGATCGAGGTGTGCGTGTAGGCGCCCGGGTTCATCACCACGCCCAGCAATTCACCGGCCTTGAAGCGCTGGCCCGCGGCGTGGATGGCGTCGATGAGCGTGCCCTCGTGGTTGCTTTGCAGGGCCTCCAGCGTGTGGCCGTGGCGCGCGGCCGCGGCGCGGCAGTTGGCCTCCACATCCGCCAACGTGGCCGCGCCGTAAGTGCCCGGCTCGCGCGTGCCGAGCAGGTTGAGGTTGGGGCCGTTGAGCAGCAAGATGGCGGGCATGGGGTCTTCTCCGGAGCGGTCGAGCTTAAACCAGCGGCACCGACAGCCCCGCGATCACCTCGCGCGTGGCCGGGCGCACCCCGCGCCACCACAGGAACGCCTCCGCCGCTTGCTCCACCAACATGCCCACGCCATCGGCCAACGCCACCACACCCGCGGCCCGCGCCTGCCGCAGAAATGGGGTCAGACCCTTGCCATAGACCATGTCGTAGGCCAGCGCGCCGGGCGCGAACAGGCGTGCGGGCAAGGGCAGGGCCTCCCCCGCGAGTCCGGCCGAGGTGGCGTTGATGACCACGTCGAAGGCTTCGTTCGCGAGTTCCTCGTAGCCCCCGGTTTGCAACGTGGTGTGTGCTGCGAAGTCGCGACCCAGGGCATGTGCCTTGTCGGCCGTGCGGTTGGCCACCGCCATCAGCGCAGGGCCTTGCTGCGCGATCGGCAGCAGCGCGCCGCGCGTGGCACCGCCGGCACCCAGCAACAGCACCCGTTTGCCGTGCAGCGCATGGCCGAGGTTGCGCTGTATGTCGTTCACCAGGCCCACGCCGTCGAAGTTCTCTGCATACACCCGTTCGCCCTCGAACTTGAGCGCGTTGGCCGCACCGGCCAGGCGCGCGGCATCACTCGGGTGCGTGGCCAGCTCACAGGCCTGCAGCTTGAAGGGCAGCGTCACGTTCGCGCCGCGCCCGCCTTCCTGGCGAAAGGCCTGCACCGTGGCGGCAAAGCCGTCCAGCGGCGCTTCAATGGCGGTGTAAGTCAGGTCCTGGCCCGTGGCGTACGCGAAGGCGGCGTGGATCTGTGGGGACTTGCTGTGCGAGATCGGGTGGCCAATGACGGCGTAGCGGTCGGTCATGAAGGCTGGGTCCGGGTGGGGTCTTGGTGTGGCAGGCGATTGTCTCGCAGCGCCCCGGCGGGACAATCCGACCATGAACACGCCACGCCTCAAGATCGATTTCGTCTCCGATGTCTCCTGCCCCTGGTGCGCCATTGGCCTGGGCGGGCTGCAGCAGGCCTTGCAGCGCCTGGACGGCAGCGTGTCTGCGGACATCACCTTCCAGCCGTTCGAGCTGAACCCGCAGATGGGCCCCGAGGGCCAGGACATCGCTGAGCACCTGTCGCAGAAGTACGGCAGCACGCCCGAGCAGCAGGCGCAGATCCGCGAGACCATCCGCGCGCGTGGCGCCGAGGTGGGATTCGCCTTCAACCCCGCCGGGCGCGGCCGCATCTGGAACACCTTCGACGCGCACCGCCTGCTGCACTGGGCCGCCGAAGAGGGTGCGCAGGGGCAGCAGGCAGCGCTGAAGAAGGCGTTGCTGGCCGCCTGCCACACCCGCAGCGAAGCCATGGGGCATCACGACGTGTTGCTGTCTTGCGTGCGTGAGGCGGGGCTCGACGAAGCACGCGCCCAAGCCATTCTGGCCAGTGACGAGTTCGCGCAAGCGGTGCGCGAGCGCGAGCAGTTCTACCTCTCGCACGGCATTCACTCGGTGCCGGCCATCATCATCAACGACCGCCACCTCATCTCGGGCGGCCAGCCGGCTGCGGTGTTCGAGCAGGCGTTGCGGCAGATCGCCGCGGGTCAGGTCGACTGAAGCCGGGGCTCAGCGCCCCAGCTGCGCCAACGCCGCCTGCAGGCCCGCGAGTCCACCCACGCGCTGGTCGTTGATGAAGATCTGCGGCATCTGCCGCACCGACGGCCCGCACTTGGCGTAGAAGGCCAGGCGCTCGGCCTCGTCGTCGATCTTCACTTCCTCAAAGTCCAGCGAGCGGGATTTCAAGAGCATCTTGGCCGATTCGCACTGCGGGCAGGCGGACTTGGAATAGACGGTGATCTTGAGGGTCATGGTGTTTTCTTGATCGGAGTGGAGTCAGTTCAGGTGTTCTCGCGCCGGCTCAGCGCCCGCTCGATGAAGTGCCTCTTCACCGTCGGCCGCGGCGCGGGGTAGGGCAGGTGGTCGAACCAAGCACGCACGTCCTCGTCGAGGCCGACGCCGTGCATGTAGTTGTAGAGCGCCTTGCGCAGGCCGATGCCGAGGGCGTCGTGGTCGACGCCGGTGGGGTCGATGAAGCCGATGTCGTTCTTGGCGAACGTCACCGGCGGCAGCGGGATGAGCTCGATGCCGTAGGCGGCCGGGTCCAGCCCCACGGGCGAATGCACGGTGCAGCTGAAGCGGTGGAAGAAGCCGCTCTGGATGCAGCCGTGCTGGAACAGCTGGCGCACGTATTCGAGTGCGTCCACCGTGTCCTGCACGGTTTGCGTGGGGAAGCCGTACATCAGGTAGGCGTGCACCAGGATGCCGGCGTCGCTGAAGCCTTTGGTGACGCGCGCCACCTGCTCCACCGTCACGCCTTTTTTCATGAGCGTGAGCAGGCGGTCGCTGGCCACCTCGAGGCCGCCGCTCATGGCGATGCAGCCGCTGTCGGCCAGCAGTTGCGCCAGCTCGGGCGTGAAGGTCTTCTCGAAGCGGATGTTGCCCCACCAGCTGATGGCGAGATCGCGCCGGATCAGCTCATCGGCCAGCGCCTTCAAGGCCTTGGGTGGCGCGGCTTCGTCGACGAAGTGGAAGCCCGTCTGGCCGGTTTCCTCGACGATGCGCTGAATGCGGTCGACCAGCGTGCTCGCGCTCGCGGTTTCGTAGCGGCCGATGTAGTCCAGCCCCACGTCGCAGAAGCTGCATTTCTTCCAGTAGCAGCCGTGCGCCACAGTGAGCTTGTTCCAGCGCCCGTCGCTCCAGAGCCGGTGCATGGGGTTGAGCATGTCGAGCAGGCTCAGGTAGTCGTGCAGCGGCAAGCCGTCCCAGGTGGGGGTGCCCACCTCTTCGAAGGGCACGTCCGGTTCGGCGAGGTTGATGTACTTCACCGTGCCCGATTCGTCGCGCAGGAAGGTGCGCACCAGGCGCTGGCGAGAGCGCTTGCCGTGCAGGTGTTCGATGAGCGCGAGCAGCGGGCGCTCGCCGGCGTCGAGCGTCACGAAGTCGACGGAGTCGAACAGTCTTGCTTCCTTGAGTTCGCGCAGCTCGGTGTTCACGTAGCCGCCGCCGAGCGCGATGGGCAGTTGCGGCCAGCGCGCCTTCACCGCCTGCGCAATCCGCAGCGCGCCATACACCGCGCCAGGGAAGGGCACCGAGAGCAGCAGCAGTTGCGGCGCGGCCCGTTCGACGGCGTCGAGGGCCAGGCGTTGCAGGATGTCGTCCACCAGCGAAGGCGGCGCCGCCAGCGCCTGCGCCAGCGGCTCGAAGCTGGGCTGGCTGCTGGCCAGCGATTCGCCGTAGCGCACGAAGGCGAAACGCGGGTCCACCGCGTCGCGGATCACGTCGGCCAGGTCGTCCAGGTAGAGCGTGGCGATGTGGCGCGCGCGGTCGTGCGTGCCCAGCGCGCCGAACGCCCAGCCCAGCGGGTCGTCGCTGTCCTCGTCGTTCAGGTGACCGTACTGGTCGAGCGCCGCGAAGCGCGGGCCCTCGGGCAGCAGCTCGCGCGCGGCGATGCGGTGCGCCAGCGTGCTGTCGCGGCCTTGAAGGAAGGCGATGGTGGGCGCGATGCTGCGGCGGTAGCGCGCGAAGTCGTCGAGAAAGGCGTGCACGCTCGCGCTGCGCTTGGCCTCGGGCAATGCCAGCGCGCGCTCGCGCATCGCGTCCAGCCCCGCGGGTGTGAACAGCCGAAGCACCAGCGCCAGCGCCAGGTCGGTCTGCACCGCATCGATGCCGCGCGAGCGCAGGAAGCCCGTGAGGTAGGCGGTGGAGGGGTAGGGCGTGTTGAGCTGCGTCATCGGCGGGATGACGCTGAGCACGCGAAAGGCAGGGGCTGTCATGGCGGGCGGGTGAGGGCGGCAGTGTACGGCCGGGCGCCCGCCCCTCGGCGCGCAGTGGACGCTCACCCTTGCGCCCGCCTAGCATGCGCTGTTGGAGGTGGGCCATGACACGTTCAAGCGTCTTCTTCATCGGCGCCCTGTGCGGTTGTGCGGCGGCCGTTGCCCAGGGCCTGCGGCCCGATGTCCTGGCGGGCTTCGGCGGCCGTTACGCAGTCGATTGTGCGAAACACGATTCGCCGCGCGTGGTGGTGTTGGAGCGCCAGATGCGGGCGGAGCAAGGCAAGCAGGTGCTCAACGTGGGCAACCTGGATGCGTCGTTCAGCTTCTTCGGCAACAACCCGCCACCCGAATTCCGCGTGGCGCTGATGGGGCGCCTGGGGGGAGGCAAAGAGGTGCTGGCGATCGTGAATGCCGACGGAAGGGGCCAGTACCTCACGTTCGACGGCGACCCCACGGTGAAGGCGAGCCTGGGCAACGACATGGCCAGCGCGCGCTTTCGCCATTGCAACGAGGCGGCCAACCGCCAGTCGGTGGCGGACCAGCAGGCCGCGAAGCAGGCCGAAGCTGCCGCCCGCGCACCGGTGAAGCCGGGCTCGGCCACGCACCCCACTGAGTTGATCCGCGACCCGCGGTTCAAGCCCGCCTACCTGCGCGCGCTGGGCCCGCTGGCGGGCACGCCCTGGCTGGCCGAGATGCACGGGCCCGCGCCCGACCTCAGGCGCCAGCGCATCGGCGGGGTGGACTACACCGTGGCCGCGTACTGCATGCCGCACGACTGCGGCGACAACAACGCCGTGCTGTTGTACGACGCGGCTCAGGGGCGCGTGTACGGCCTGGTGCACCAGCGCGGCAAGACGCAGAGCTTTGGCGCACCGCCCGGGCCGATGCTGATCGACCTCAACCAGATCTGGCGCCGCGAGTGGCGCCAGGGGCGTTGAGGCCACCCGGCGCCTTCAAGGCCGCGGCGGCTCAGTCCGCCAGCTCGCCCACCGGCACGCAGCTGCAGAACAGGTTGCGGTCGCCGTAGACGTTGTCGACCCGGCCCACGGGCGGCCAGTACTTGTTGTGGCCGCGCGCGTCGAGCGACGCCGCGCCGACCTCGCGGCCGTAGGCGTGGGCCCAATCGCCCTTGAGCAGGCTGGCCGCGGTGTGCGGCGCGTTCTTGAGCGGGTTGTCGTCCTGCGGCCATTCGCCCTGTTCGATGCGCGTGATCTCTGCGCGGATCGCGATCATGGCGTCGACGAAGCGGTCGAGCTCCTGCAGCGTCTCGCTTTCGGTGGGTTCCACCATCAGCGTGTTGGCCACCGGGAAGGACAGCGTGGGGGCGTGAAAGCCGTAGTCGATGAGGCGCTTGGCCACGTCCTCGGCCATCACGCCGCTGGTGTCCTTGAGGTGGCGCAGGTCGAGGATGCACTCGTGCGCCACGTGCCCGTTCTCGCTCGCGTACAGGGTCGGAAAGTGGTCCTTCAGGCGCGCGCTGATGTAGTTGGCCGAGAGGATGGCCGTCTCGGTTGCGTGCTGCAGGCCCTCGGCGCCCATCATGCGGATGTACATCCAGCTGATCGGCAGCACCGCCGCGTTGCCCAGCGGGGCCGCGGAGATGGCGCCCACGCCGTTGACCGGCAGGCCGCCGGTGGCGTGCCCGGGCAGGTAGGGCACCAGGTCTTCCACCACGCAGACCGGGCCCACACCGGGGCCACCACCGCCGTGCGGGATGCAGAAGGTCTTGTGCAGGTTGAGGTGGCTCACGTCGCCGCCGAACTCACCGGGGGCGGCCACGCCCACCAGCGCGTTCATGTTGGCGCCGTCCACGTACACGCGCCCGCCGTGCTGGTGCACCAGCACGCACAGCTCTTTCACCTGGGTCTCGAACACACCGTGCGTGCTGGGGTAGGTGATCATCACCGCAGCCAGGTTGCTCGAATGCTGCTCGCACTTCGCTTGCAGGTCGGCCATGTCGACGTTGCCGTTCTCGTCGCACTTGGTCACCACCACCTGCATGCCCACCATCTGCGCGCTGGCCGGGTTGGTGCCGTGCGCGCTGCTGGGAATGAGGCAGACGTTGCGGTGGCCTTCGCCGCGCGCGCGGTGGTAGGCCTGGATGACCAGCAGGCCGGCGTATTCACCCTGCGAACCCGCGTTGGGTTGCAGGCTGATGCCGGCGTAGCCCGTGGCCTCGCACAGCCAGTCGCGCAACTGCTGGTCGAGCAGCGCATAGCCTTGGCGCTGGTCGGCCGGGGAGAAGGGGTGGATGTGCGCGAACTCGGGCCAGGTGATGGGGATCATCTCGCTGGTCGCGTTCAGCTTCATGGTGCATGAGCCCAGCGGGATCATGCTGCGGTCCAGCGCGAGGTCCTTGTCGGACAGCGAGCGGATGTAGCGCAGCATGCCGGTCTCGCTGTGGTGCGTGTTGAACACCGGGTGCGTGAGGTAGGCGCTGGTGCGGCGCAGTTCGGCGGGGATGCGCGGCTCGATGCCTTTCTCGAACGCGGCGAACGACGGCAGCGTCTGCCCCGGCGCGGCGAACACCTTCCACAGCGCCTCTATGTCCTCGCGCGTGGTGGTCTCGTCGAGCGCGATGCCCACGTACTCGCCCCACGAGAGGCGCAGGTTCATGCCCGCGTCCAGCGCGCGCTGCACCAGGGCTTGCGCCTGCGCACCGGCCTTCACGGTGACGGTGTCGAACGCGGTGTCGCTGGTGAGCGTGTGGCCCAGTTGCTCAAGCCCCTGTGCCAGGATGGCGGTGTACGCCGCCACGCGCTGCGCGATGCGCTTCAAGCCCTGCGGGCCGTGGTAAACGGCGTACATGCTCGCGATGACCGCGGGCAGCACCTGCGCGGTGCAGATGTTGCTGGTGGCCTTCTCGCGGCGGATGTGCTGCTCGCGCGTCTGCAGCGCCAGCCGGTAGGCGGGGTTGCCGTGCACGTCCACGCTCACGCCCACCAGGCGGCCGGGCAGGCTGCGTTTGAAGTCGTCGCGGCACGCCATGTAGGCCGCGTGCGGGCCACCGTTGCCCATGGGCATGCCGAAGCGCTGCGTGTTGCCCACCACGATGTCGGCGCCCCATTCACCGGGCGGCGTGATCAGCGTGAGCGCCAGCAGATCGGCGCAGACGATATAGGCGGCTTGTTTTGCGTGGGCCTTCTGTACGTCGGCGCGTTGGTCTTCGATGCGACCGCTGCTGCTGGGGTAGGGTGCCACCACCGCGAAGTAGTCGTCGCGCGCGAGCGCAGCGTCCCATTCGGCGGCCGAGTTCGCCACCACCACCGCAATGCCCAGCGGCGCGGCTCGGGTCTGGATCACCTCGATCGTCTGCGGGTGGCAGTCACCACCCACCACGATGGCGTTGCCCTTGGCCTTCACCGAGCGTTTGGCCAGGGTCATGGCCTCGGCCGCGGCGGTGGCTTCATCCAGCATGGACGCGTTGGCGATCGCCATGCCGGTGAGGTCGGTGAGCATGGTCTGGAAGTTCACCAGCGCTTCCATGCGGCCCTGCGAAATCTCGGCCTGGTAGGGCGTGTACGCGGTGTACCAGGCCGGGTTCTCCAGGATGTTGCGCAGGATGACGCCCGGCGTGTGCGTGCCGTGGTAGCCCTGACCGATGAAGCTCTTGAGTACCTTGTTCTGTTGCGCGATGGCCTTGAGCTCGCCGAGCGCGGCGGCTTCCGTCACCGGCGCGGGCAGCTTCATGCCCTGGCGGCGCGCAATGCTGCGCGGCACGATGCTGTCGATCAGCGCACGGCGCGAGGCCTCGCCGATCACCGACAGCATGTGGGCTTCGTCGGCGTCGGTGATGCCGATGTGGCGGGCGACGAACTCGCTGGCGTTCTCGAGTTCACCCAGGGGTTTGACGGCGGGCATGAGCATGGCGGGCCTCAGGAGATGGGGATTTGCCGTTCAAGTGCGAAGCGCCACGTGTGATGCCACGTGACCCAGTGGCACCACGGAACCGGCTTCGCCGGGCCGTGGGTGCCGCCCCCTTGAGGGGGTCGCGCGAAGCGCGGCGGGGGTGTTCATTGATTGGCAGCGAAGGCGTCGTAGGCGGTCTTGTCGAGCAGCGCGTTCACCTGCGCCGGGTCGCTCAGCTTCACCTTGAAGAACCAGCCCGCGCCCAGCGGGTCGCTGTTGGCGAGCGAAGGGTCGGCGCGCAGGCCTTCGTTCACTTCCGTCACCGTGCCGCTCACCGGCATGTAGACGTCTGCGGCGGCCTTCACGGACTCGACCACGCCGGCCACGTCTTTCTGCGCGAAGGCGCGGCCCACCTCGGGCAGTTCGACGAACACCACGTCACCGAGCGCGTCCTGCGCGTGGTGGGTGATGCCGACGGTGGCGACATCGCCCTCGACGTTGATCCATTCGTGGTCTTCGGTGTACTTGGTGGTCATGGAAGGCTCCTGAAAGAAAAGGGTGTCAACCGCGGAAATACCGGTTCGGAACGAAAGGCATGGGGGCCACCTGCATGGGCACGGCCTTGCCGCGCACAAGCGCGTTGACGCGCGTGCCGACGGTGGCCAGCGCCGGGGGCAGGTAGCCCATGGCAATGGGTTGGTTGGTGGTCGGACCCAGCAGGCCGCTGGTGACCTCGCCCACGCGCTCGCCGGCCTCGGTGTGCAATTCGGTGTGCTCGCGCACCGGCACGCGCTCCTGTGCCATCAGGCCCACGCGCACGCGCTGCAGCGGTGCCGTGCCATCGAGTTGCGCCAGCACACGATCGGCGCCCGGGAAACCGCCGGCGCGTGCACCGCCGGTGCGGCGTACCTTCTGCATGGCCCAGTTCAGCGCAGCTTCCACCGGCGTGGTGGTGGTGTCGATGTCATTGCCGTAGAGGCACAGACCCGCTTCCAGGCGCAACGAATTGCGCGCGCCCAGGCCCACGGGCTTCACTTCGGGCTGCGCCAGCAGCGCGCGCGCAAACGCCTCGGTGTCGGCCGCGGCGAGCGAGAGCTCAAAGCCGTCTTCGCCGGTGTAGCCGCTGCGGGTGGCAAACACCGGCTTGCCCTGCCAGTTGAAGGCAGCACCGGTCATGAACACCAGCTTCTCCACGCCGGGCAGCAGGCGCTGCAGCGCCGTCACCGCTTGCGGGCCCTGCAGCGCGAGCAAGCCACGGTCGAATTGCGGCTCCACGGTGCAGCGCTGGCCGATGCGCTCGACGATGTGCTTGAGGTCGCCGTGCTTGCAGGCACCGTTGACGATCACGAAGAGGTGGTCTTCGCGGTTGACGAACATCAGGTCGTCGATGATGGTGCCCTCGTCGGTGAGCAGCAGGCCGTAGCGCTGCTTGCCGGGCGCCAGGCCGATCACGTCCACCGGCATGAGACTCTCGAAGGCGGCCGCCGCGTCGGCACCGATCAGGCGCAACTGGCCCATATGCGAGACGTCGAACAGGCCGGCCGCGCTGCGCGTGTGCAGGTGCTCGGCCATCAGGCCCGCCGGGTATTGCACGGGCATGCTGTAGCCCGCAAAGGGCACCATACGCGCACCCAGTTCCAGGTGCAGCGCGTGCAGCGGGGTCTTCAGGAGATCGGTGGTTTCGGACGACAAAGCGGACTCGCTGGCGGGGGCAGGCCCTTGGCAGGGCGGGGCACGGAAATGCCGTGCGCTGCCCCGCTGTCCGCTTTACCTGAGAGATTCACGCGGGCGATGCCGCGCTTGCTCCTTCGGTGGGCCCCATTTTTCGTGGGGCCTCTCTCCAGGGGGGATCACCCGCCTCTCAGCGGGTGTTTGCCAGTCCTTTTGCCTGAGCGTTCGGAGCCGCTGTCGTGCTGACCAGGGCCTCCTGCGCCTTCGGCGGCTCCTCGGGGGAACACTCTCCTGAGCAATGGCCGGAATTCTAGCTTCAATGGCCCAGGATCTTGGACAGGAAGTCCTTGCTGCGCTCGTTCTGCGGGTTGTTGAAGAACGCCTCGGGCGTGTTCTGCTCGACGATCTGACCCTGGTCCATGAAGATCACCCGGTCGGCCACCGCCTTGGCAAAACCCATTTCGTGCGTCACGCACAGCATGGTGATGCCCTGGTTGGCCAGCTCGATCATCACGTCGAGCACTTCCTTGATCATCTCGGGGTCGAGCGCGGAGGTGGGCTCGTCGAACAGCATGATCTTGGGCGTGAGGCACAGCGCGCGCGCAATCGCCACGCGCTGCTGCTGTCCACCCGAGAGCTGCAGCGGAAACTTCTTGGCCTGCTCGGCGATGCGAACACGCTGCAGCTGCTGCATGGCGCGCTCCTCGGCTTCCTTCTTCGGCATCTTGCCCACCCACATGGGCGAGAGCGTCAGGTTCTCCAGCACGGTGAGATGCGGGAACAGGTTGAATTGCTGGAACACCATGCCCACGTTCTTGCGCACTTGGTCGATCGCCTTGATGTCATCGGTGAGCTCGATGCCGTCGACCGTGAGCGTGCCCTGCTGGTGTTCCTCGAGCCGGTTGATGCAACGGATCAGCGTGGATTTGCCCGAGCCCGAGGGCCCGCAGATCACGATGCGTTCGCCCTTGGCGACCGAGAGGTCGATGTCACGCAGCACGTGGAAATCGTTGCCGTACCACTTGTTGACCTTGTCGAAGTGGATGATGGGTTCGCTCATGTGATCAGCTTTCAACGCGCCTTGCTGGCGGCCAGTTGTTTCTCGACCCACAGGCTGTAGCGCGACATCGCGAAGCAGCCAGCGAAGTAGATGAAGGTGATGAAGAGGTAGGCCTCGATCTTGAAGGGGCGCCACTGCACGTCGGAGTTGAGTGCCAGCGACAGCGCCCCGGTGAGTTCGTAGAGCGAGACGATGGTGACCAGCGAGGTGTCCTTGAACAGCGAGATGAAGGTGTTCATGATGCTGGGCACCACCATCGAGAGCGCTTGCGGCAGCACGATCAGCCGCTGCGTCTGCCAATACGACAGGCCCAGCGAGTCGGCCGCTTCGAACTGGCCCTTGGGCACCGCCTGAAGGCCGCCGCGCACCGTCTCGGCCATGTAGGCGGCGATGAACAGCGTCAGGCCCGCGATCACCCGCACCAGCACGTCCACCTGCACGCCCTGGGGCACGAACAGCGGGAACATGAACGAGGCCATGAACAACACCGAGATCAGTGGCACACCGCGGATCAGCTCCACGTAGAGCACGCAGATCGTGCGGATGGCGTTGAGTTGCGAGCGTCGGCCCAGCGCCACCACCACCGCCAGCGGAAACGCGAGAAAGAGCGAAATCACGGCGAGCATGATGGTCAGCGGCAAGCCACCCCAGCTGTCGGTACGAACCTCGGACAGGCCGAACCAGCCGCCGCCCATGAGCACGAAGAACACCGCCATGATGGCGAACCACACCGCCACCAGCCAGCGCTTCCAGAAGAAGCGGATGCAGCTGACGACCAGGCCGCCCACCACGAACAGTGTGGCCACCAGGGGCCGCCACTGCTCCTCGAACGGGTAGCGCCCGAACAAGATGACGCGGTATTTCTCCGTCACCACGCCCCAGCACGCGCCGATGCCGCGCGCGGCCTGGCAGGCATCGGCGTCGGCCTGGAACACGGCACCGGTCACCACCCAGCGCCACAGGCCGGGCAGCAGCCACATCAGCAGGGCGGCGATGAACAGCGTGGTGGTGGTGGAGCGCCAGTCGGCGAACAGGTTGCGCCGCGCCCAGGCCACCGGGCCGGTTTCGCGCACCGGCGAGGGCCGCGGTGCGATGGGTTGGAACTGTGCACTCATGGCGATCAACGCTCCTTGATCGCCATGCGGCGGTTGTACCAGTTCATCACCAGCGAGGTGGTGAGCGAGGTGCTCAGGTAGACCAGCATGATGATGGCGATGCACTCGACTGCACGCCCGCTCTGGTTGATGGTCGTGTTGGCGATCGAGACCACGTCCGGGTAGCCGACCACCACCGCTAGCGAGGAATTCTTGGTGAGGTTGAGGTACTGGTTGGTCAGCGGCGGAATGATCACCCGCATGGCCTGCGGCAGGATCACGAGCTTCATCTTCTGCTTCGGGTTCAAGCCCAGCGCCGAGGCGGCTTCATCCTGCCCCCGGCCCACCGACTGGATGCCACCGCGCACCACCTCGGCCACGAACGACGCGGTGTACATCACCAGGCCGATCAGGATGGCCATGAACTCGGGTGTGAAGGCGATGCCGCCGTCCACCATGAAGGCCAGTTGCTCGGGCACGCTCCATTCCCGGGGCATGCCCGCCGCCACCCAGCCCGCGAGCGCAAACACCAGCAGCAGCGCCAGCGGCACCCACACGCGGTCACCGTCCTGGCCGGTGGCCTCAAAGCGGCGCTGCACGCGAAAGCGCCACAGCACGCCCGCCACCACACCCACCGCCAGACCCGCAAGCACTGCGCCCACGCCCGCCGTGGGCCAGGGCATGGACAGTCCGCCCTTGCTGAGAAAGAACAGTCCGGCCAGCGATGCGGCCTCATTGGCCGCGGGCAGTACCTCGATGAAGAACAGATACCACATCAGCAGCTGCAGCAGCAGCGGCACGTTGCGGAATGCCTCCACGTAGCCGTAACACAGGCCCCGCACCAGCGCGTTGCGCGAGAACCTGCCCACACCGATCATCACCCCCAGCAGGGTGGTGAGCACGATGCCGGCGAGCGCCACCTTTACGGTGTTGAGCACGCCGACCCAGATGGCCTTGCCGTAGCTCTGGCTGGGGTCGTACGCGATGAGCGTTTCGCCGATGTCGAAGCCGGCGCTGGCGCCCAGGAAATCGAAGCCGCTCTGGATGCCACGCGCCTGCATGTTGGCCTGCGTGTTGTGCGCGAGGTACCACAGGCCCAGCGCGAGCAGCGCCAGGGCGATGATCTGGTAGATCAACCCACGCGTGGCGCGGCTGTTGAGCGAGAAACGTCGGGTCTTGGGAGGTGGGGATGCGGAGATGGCCAAGGGGTGCTCGCCGGGTGACTGCGCAATGCGCGGTGCGTGGCGGCGCGGGTCGCCACGGTTCCGCAAGAAAGTGGGGCGGCCGCTGCGACGGCCGCCCTGAGCCGATCAGCGGATCGGCGGCGCGTACATGATGCCGCCGTTGGTCCAGAGGTTGTTCACCCCGCGCGGCAGGCCAATGGCGGTCTTCGGTCCGACGTGGCGCTCGAACTGTTCGCCGTAATTGCCGACCGCCTTGATGGCGCGGTAGGCCCATTCCTTGTCCAGGCCCAGCAGCTTGCCGGTGTCCTCGTTGCCCATGCCCAGCAGGCGCATCACCGCCGGGTTGGTGCTGGAGGACTTCAGCTGGTCGACGTTGGCCTGCGTCACGCCGTATTCCTCGGCCTCGATCAGAGCGAAGCCGACCCACTTGACGATGGCCTCGAACTCGTCGTCGCCGCGCCGCACGGCCGGGCCCAGAGGTTCCTTGGAGATCAGCTCGGGCAGGATCACGTGGTCATCGGGCTTGGCCATGTCCTTGGCGCGCGTGGAGGCCAGGCCCGAGGCGTCGGTGGTGTAGGCCTGGCAGCGGCCGGATGCGTAGGCGCCCACGGCGGCTTCGAGCTTTTCGAACACCACGGGCTTGATGTCGAGTTTGTTGGCGCGGGAGAAGTCGGTCAGGTTGAGTTCGGTGGTGGTGCCCGACTGCACGCAGACGGTGGCGCCCTTGAGCTGTTTGGCGCTCTTCACATTGAGCTTCTTGGGCACCATGAAGCCCTGGCCGTCGTAGAAGTTCACGCCCACGAAGCTCAGGCCGAGCGAGGCGTCGCGCGTGAGCGTCCAGGTGGTGTTGCGCGCCAGCATGTCGACCTCGCCGGACTGCAGGGCCGTGAAACGCTGCTGTGCGGTGAGCGGCACGTAACGCACCTTGTCGGCGTTGTTCAGGACCGCCGCGGCCACCGCGCGGCACACGTCCACGTCCATGCCGCTCCATTTGCCCTGGCTGTCGGCGGCCGAGAAACCCGGCAGGCCGGTGTTCACGCCGCAGACAAGTTCACCGCGCTTCTTGATGGCATCGAGGTCCTTGCCGGCGTGGGCGGGCAGGGCGAGCAGCGTGGCGGCGGCGCCCAGGGCCAGCGCAGACAGCTTCAGGGACGTGGATTTCATTCGGTCTCTCCGGATTGGTGGATGGAAGGCGTGCGCCACCCGTGTGCACCCGTTCGGTGCCACGGGTGGCGGCAGGGCACTGTATGCCCGGCGTTTTGCGCCATGGATCGGGGTTTACGTGGAAAAGTCATGCAAAGGATTTATTGATCCATCGTGACGCGGTGGGTGATTTCCCGCCAAAGCATGCGTGCAGGTTCCGTGCCACCCGCGAGGTCCCAGGCGCGACAAAGCGGGTTGTCGCGCGGTGGGCGACAAACGTATGCTGGGGCTCGAGCGCGCCCATCCCGACCGTCACACGAGACGCGCCGTGCCACGGAGACAAGCCGACATGCAAGCCCCGAACGCGCCCAGCCCGGCCGCCGCCGCGCGCGCCCATCACCGCTTCTGGCCCCGGCGCTTGCCGCACGCCCTGCACCCGCCCGCCACCTCGTTGTGGTGCAACCTCGAGGTGAGCGCGCTGCGCTACCCCGACAAGCCCGCGCTGGTCTTCTTCGACCGCCGCACGACCTACGCCCAACTGCTGACGCAGGCCGAACGCCTGGCCGGGCACCTGCGTGCGCAGGGCGTGCAGGACGGTGATCGCGTCATCGTCTTCATGCAGAACTGCCCGCAGTGGATCGTGGCGTACTACGCGGTGTTGCGTGCCAACGCGGTGGTGGTGCCCGTCAACCCCATGAACAAGGCCGACGAACTCGGTCACTACATCACCGACCCCGATGCCCGCGTCGCCATCTGTGCGGCCGACCTGGCGGGCGAACTGGTGAAGGCCAACGCCACCGTGCCCGCGGCCGGTCGGCTGCGCCACCTCGTGGTCACGCACTACAGCGACGCCATCGGCCCGCAGGCGGAGATTCCCCCCGCCTGGCAGGACTGGCTGGGCGAACGCCACGACCTGCCCGTGCTCGACGACGGCAGCGTCGCCACCTGGCAGCAGGCCCTGGATTGCGACGCACCGCTGCCGGCGCACAACCGCGGCCCCGACGATCTGGCCGTCCTGCCGTACACCAGCGGCACCACAGGCCTGCCCAAGGGCTGCATGCACCCGCACCGTGCACTCATGCACAACGCCGTGGCCAGTGTGCTGTGGGGCACCAGCACGCCCGAGACCGTGGCGCTGGTGGTGGTGCCCCTGTTCCACATCACCGGCATGGTCACCGGCATGCACGCGGGCATCTACGGCGGCTCCACCATCGTGCTCATGCCGCGCTGGGACCGCGAGCTCGCCGGGCGGCTCATCTCGCGCTGGCGCGTCACGCACTGGACCAACATCCCCACCATGGTGATCGACCTGCTCGCCAGCCCGAGCTTCGAGCGGTACGACCTCACCAGCCTGGTCAACATCGGTGGCGGCGGCGCGGCCATGCCGCAGGCGGTGGCGCAGCGCCTGTTCGACTTGTTCGGCCTGCGCTACGTGGAAGGCTACGGCCTGACCGAAACCGCCGCGCCCTCCCACAGCAACCCGCCCGACCACCCCAAGCAGCAATGCCTGGGCATTCCCTTCATGAGCACGGACGCGCGCGTGGTCGACCCCGACACCTTGCGTGAGCTGCCCGTCGGCGAGGCCGGTGAGATCCTGATCCACGGCCCCATGGTGTTCGACGGCTACTGGAAGCGCCCCGAGGCCACGGC
>VFQP010000377.1_pt1 | contig 94309 bp, 151 predicted proteins | sample 3512351 | NCBI WGS metagenome assembly VFQP01 (sample SAMN10412372, study PRJNA504923) | tailings metagenome | isolation source: Relicate 1 Philex TSF1 revegetated site | place: Philippines: Tuba, Benguet | collected 2017-08-29
TTTGTGTGTGTGTTTTTTTGTGTGTGTGTATTTGTGTGTGTGTGTGTGGATGTGGATGTCTGAGTGAGTGAGAGAGACACACACAAGGAGGAGGTGTGGGAGGTTGCTTGGATTGCACTTATGGCATATACAGGTGCGTTCACAAACATCATCAACCCACCCTTTCACTTACACCCCCCCCATTCCCCATCACCATCACCACCACCTACCCACGATATTCCTCTGGCATAGGAGCAGCAGCCACCTCAGCATCAATACTCTGCCACACATGTGAAAAATCAGACACAGACTTCAAACACACAGGACAGGACAGCATGCCGTTCCGCTGCATGTCGGAAAAGCACTCTGAGTGTATGGTGTGGCCACAACGTAACACAGAGGTGGGGCGTATTGAGTCGAATAGGAATTCAAAGCAGATGGGGCAGTTGTGGTGCATGCTTTTTTCTACACACTTGTGGTTATCCTGGGTGTGGGGGCAGGTGGATGAAGGGGGATTAGGTAGGATGAAGGGGTAAAGGTGGATGAAGGGGCGGATGAAGGGATATGCGTGGACACAAGGTGCGGGGAGGAAAGGAAATGCTTGCAATATGGTTGCAATATGCAGCACATATTCTATCCCCTCAATTGTACTGTATTGTATTGACACACAATAAGAAAACAACAACAATAGCATACCCGTAGGTTGATATGGTAGCAGCACCCGCATGTCACACAATGGAAAAAGTTTTCAGCACCGCCCACGCGACAAATGCCACATGCATCACAGTGAAACTGCTTTTTTGTAGTATCATCGTCGAAAAAGCTACACAACAGGCATGCATACTCCCCAAAGGCGACATGGCATGATGCACAGTGGGTGGCGATGGGTTGGCGTGTGTTGCACAGTGCACACACAACCTCACGCACCGCAGTGCGGTCAAGCTCGTGTGCATTCTGTAGTTGGGGTGTGTTGGGTTTTCTGTGCCAACACTGATTGTTCAACAGTGTACCATACCGTGCCCGTGTCGGCATCTGCATTGTGGCAGTGCCGGCACCAATACTCCTTGCCACAGCAGGGTGCAATAATGCGACATCGACGTTTGTAGTGTTGACAGCCATGTTTTCCACAGTCTTTTGAGGCTGGCAGGTCTTGGCTTTGTGTGGTGTTGTCTATACCTGATGCAATGCTGGAAGTGGCTGTCTGCAATTCCTCTTCTGCACTTGATGTAGACATGCTGAACTGTGATTGATCTGTTGTTCTGTAAGGGATCTGTATGTGGAGAAAGTGGGGTATGAACGATGTGTTTCGGTGTATTTGCAGTGTATTATTTAGCCAACGAGTGTTGTGTTGATCTCACAAAACACGTGATGATCCGGTCGCAGTTCTAGCACGCCCACAGTGATCACAGCGCCCGCACGCACAACCACAACCACCCAACAATATAAAGTGTTCATGATGATCAATTCTCACGAAAAAAACAACAGCAATGCGCACATCAAGGCCTTTCATAAATCGCAGGATTGGTTGCTGCAACATCAAGCCAAAGAAAACAGCAATCAGCAACACACCATTGCAGTTCGCTACCAACATGCCCTCCACACCATGCACGCCGAGCGCCAACGACTGCGAGCCCGCCTCGACACCCACATTGCCCTCAAGCACAATGCCCTCGCTGCTGATCGCAAGCGCTTTGCTGCTGCCAAACAGCGTCAAGCACAGCGGCAGGCACGCCCCTCACGACCTGCCGAGGCTCGACCAGTGCACCCAGTCGACCCCACTGTCCTGCCTGCAGTGGCCCGCAGCACCACTGCCCATGCCGCTGCACGTATTGCACAGGACCGGTATAGGAAGATGTTTTTTTCGTGATGTGTGTTGTAACCTGCATGTTTGCTGGGAACACCAACCCAACTTGATTAACATCCACACCATCCAGGTATGCCCAGCACAGCACACAGCGTGCCACGCAAGCAGCACATCACAGCGCACAGCGCACCCTCCGTGGGTTTGCTGCATGTGCAGGGGCCCACCTTGAGCGTGTGCATGCAGAAGAGTATACACCAGTGTTGGCACACATAAAGCGCAGCATGCATCATCAGGCCACACAACAGGCACATTCTGCTGCACAACACCAGCATATAGCATGCATGTATGTGTGTTGATTTGTGTGTACGAGCATTCCTTGTGGATGTTCTTAAATATACTCCTTGTGTTTCTTTCTCAGTGCAATGTACGTAATTGCCTCACACCACTGCTCTCAATAATGCCCCCAAGTACACGAATTTCACATACATGATTTTCACATGTATACGTGTACAAGTGTATCATGAGTGCACTTGTTGTATCATGAGTGTCATGAGTGTACTGGTACACACACACATACAGGCCTCGGAGTGCCACGTACCCAGAAGCAGTGTACCTTCAGCCCGGACGCCTCCCGGATCCACTACGCCGGGCCCTCCAACCACCCCCACTACCTGTACTCCGCCCACCATACACCACCACCACCACCATACCGCCACCACCACGTGGCGCACCTACACCACAACCTCCATGTGTACAACCTCCATGTGTACAACCTCCATGTGTACAACCTCCATGCAACACCATGTATTCACAGCACATCATGCCAGCACAAGCAGTACCCAATGTGCAGCAGGCATACCCACCGTGGATGGTGCCTGTGACACCATGCCCACCACCACCATGCTTACCAGCACAAGCAACACAATGCATGCCTCCATGTACAGACTACCAACAGACACAACACACAGCAGCACAGCGTGCCTGCAATAGCGCAACACAAACCACACCCCCTGTGCCATCATCAGCAAAAACAGCAGCAACAGCACGATGGCAGACACCCACACGAAAGAGCATTTCCCGTTCAATACCAACAAAAAAAACAGCCCCACCTGTGGGCTCATCACATGAAGTCACATACAAACCACCCAAAGCAAAGCCCACCACCAGCACAGGCAGCAAACACACCACCACCACCGCCAGTGTACGCAGCAAACACACCACCACCACCAAACCCAGACCACCATGGGTGGTGTCCACTCGACCAGCAGTACATCAGGTGTCATCCGCGATGATGTCAGCATCAATAGACTACACAAAGAGGACACCAGGTATTCGTAAACCAGGTATTCATATAACCCAGGCACTAGGACGAAATGCAGCAGCACGTCGTGATAGCAATGGGATGTATGTTGTACATGGGGATGTGCGTGGCAGCAGCACATGTAGGGAGGGGGGCAAACTCAACGTGGTCAACAAGACGGTGAACCAGGCAGTCAACAAGGCAGTCAACCAGGCAATGAACAGGGCAGGTGGAAAAGTACAGCCGATCGTAAAAACAAAAAAGACAGGAATTGTTTTGTCAAAACGTGCACAGCACAGTAACAGGCTGGCAGCAGTACCACCAAGTCACACCAGCAGCACCCCACATAGTAGAGTGCCCATGAGTGAACATACATACAGCATGACAATACAGCATGACGATGACGGCAACGGCAACAATACACATGATGATGACTGTGAGAACAATGAGGGATGTGAGAATGAGGGATGTGACAGACACTGCTGGGAAAATGATGGGAGTGAAAACAAAAGCACCAATGATGAAGGCTTGAGTGAGGATGATGTTGACCAAGGTTTTACTGATGATGATGTTGAAGATGATGTTGAAGAGACCAACAGCTACAGCAGCAGAAGCAGCAGTGACCTGTCTCGTGCATGTGCTGCTCTTCTAGAAGCAGTTGCTGGTGCATCTTCCTCTTCATGTGCAGCAAGAGCAGCAGCACACCCAGGAGCAGCACACCCACCTCAACCTCAACGTCCTGCTGCAGCTGATGTATATACACAACAGCATGTGCAGCGTGCACAACATGCGCCTCACACACAGCTGCTACGGTACGACGTGTGTGCATTGTGCACTCGTTCATTCCCAGCATATCCCACACATTCCAAGTACATCCCCCCCACATACTCACAGGGCTGATTTGGAGGCATTCACAGCACGACTGCAAGCCTTGCATGACTTGGTAGAGGACACCCCTCCCAGAGGACCCCCTTGCTAGAGGGACCCCTTCCTAGAGGACACCCCCCTCCCAGGGGACACCCCTTCCTAGAGGACACCCCCGCCCCTTGAACTGCACTGTTTCCTCTCTGAGGCAGAACCCAGTCATCGCTGCTTACACGCACAGTGCTGCTGAGATGCACACAATACGTATGACACACATACCTACATACACACGAGTAGGACCATCACAAGCGTTACCCATTGCAGACCATCACAAGCGTTACCCATTGCAGACCAACTGCAACGTCTGCAACCAGACAAAACGTTACCAGTACAAAAACCAACAACAATGCACAAAGTGCGCACAAGAAAAGAGAGGGGGGGTATTTATACGTGGTGTGCATACATGGTGTGTAAACATTGTGTGCACGCTGCTGTGGCTGAAGCACATGCTGTAACAGCAGGGCACCTGTGTCATAGGTACACACCCTACAAACTGCCATGGACACAGTACAACAAAACAAATACAAAGATGCTTCCCCTCTGTTTTTGTGGTCAGTTTTTTTTCATCATGGTGACATCATGATATGCGTATGATACGAAAAAAGAAAAAGCAGTCGCAGCAGCACACTCCTTTGAACACCGATCTTGGCAATCCCCACCACATGCATCCATTGGTATGTGGTCCTACCCACACACTCACTGTGTGCTTTGAATATACAGAGCACACAGAGCAACACAGTACTGTGTGTACCAATTCAACAGAGCACACAGCATAGTGTATGTGTTGGTTTGTGTCACATCACAGTACACCAATCCCCTTGCAGTAATCGCCCTCTGATGTAACCGCCCTCTCATGACACACATTTGTGTGCCCACACACAATGCTCATATGCACACACAATGCTCATATGTCTGTCACAGCAGTGTACACATGTTGTGCGACAAAGGATGTCATGGCTAGGTCACTGTGCGTGTGCATGGTGTGCATACACACACACACTCCTAAATGGGTGTATGTGTGTTGCGTTTGTGTGTAGCTGTGCTGTTCACATACGCTGCATGAGAGCTTAAAATGTATGCTGTGTGTATATATGGTAGGTTTGACCACTAGAGAGAACGCAAGCACACACTAGTAGAGAGAGAATGAACGCAACAATGAGAATGTTGGACTTTTTCATGGTGGCCTTGTTCATGTTTTCATGTTGCGGTACAGCATGTGCTCTTCTTCTTTGTTCCAGTGCCCCCCGGTGATACACGCAATGTGCCTGAGCGTGCTGCTGGGTTGATGCTGCTGCTATCACCACCCTCTTGAACACGCTTCATGATTTCCCGTGCGGTGGAGTGAAACACCTGGGATGGGATGGGATGGGATGAATGTGTGTGGATGGGATGGTGCGAGAAAGACAGCAAGCTGTACACTGGCTGCATATACAACAAGGATGCCAATGTGGTTTTTCATCATCTCCAACACCACCACTCACATCCACCACCACCCCCTCGTATATATACCTCGTCAATGTTGATGTTGGACTTTGCACTGGTTTCGAAAAACATGATGTCGTATTCGTCAGCCAATGCCTTTCCCTTGGCATATGGCACCTTTCTGTTGGCCTCCATATCACTCTTATTGCCAACCAACACCTTGGTGACATTGTCCGATGCATGCTGTTCGATGTTGCGCATCCAATTGCGAATGTTGGAAAAGCTCGCCTCATCCGTCACATCATAGACCAACAATATACCCATGGCACCACGATAGTATGCTGGGGAGGGTGTGTGTAAGTGGGTACTCAAGATGACCATCAAGCACCATTGGTACCATGGTACGTACCACTGGTGATGGTACGGAACCGTTCCTGCCCAGCTGTGTCCCATATCTGCAATTTGATGGACTTGTTGTCCAGGAATATCTTTTTGATCTTAAAGTCAATGCTGTATGTACAGGGGGGCAGGTGTGAGGAGGTGCATCAGGAGAGGATTGCAAGATCCGCACCGTACCCAATGGTTGTGATAAAGCTAGATTGAAACGAATCGTCCGAAAAACGCAACAAAATACAGCTCTTCCCCACACCAGAGTCGCCTATGAGCAGCAATTTGATCAGGTGGTCGTATTCCTGCCGTGTGTGCGACATGATGATGCAACTACTACTTCTGCAGTAGGTGGTGGTGGGTGATGGTGGGTGATGCAGTCGTTGATCTGGTTGTGTCTTTGGGATGCACGCTGGGAAGCAACGCTGGGTGGGAAGCAACGTCAGGTGAAAAGCACGATGATGTGGTGTGTCACAGATATGAGAGTTGTTGTAATTATTGCTGTTGGGGCAAGAGTGTAGATACAGAGTGTAGATAACACCAACAGATGTAATGTTACAATCATAAAACACAAACAACCAAAAATTCCCTTAATTCCCACGTGGTCGCTTGGGTGCAGACTCGCCCCCTGTCCCACCCTCACGTTTCCCACCATTAAACACCACACTCCCCATCTGCTGTGCATCCATGGCAGGGTAGTACGATCCACTTGCTCCTCCACCAGCCCCACCCACAGCCCCACCCACAGCCCCACCCACAGCCCCACCCACTGCGGGCTTCTCCTGTGGCTTGCCCCAGTGTACCTTGCATCGTGTCCCATCCAATACAAAAGTCAGCGCAATCTCATCTATCGCACGCTCTGCCGCTTCACGTGTGGCATAAGTGACAAATGCACAGTTTTTGGCATCCACCACATACACGTTGGAAATCTCGCCATACATGTACAGCTTGTCGCGCAGCGTCTGTGCTTGTGTGCCCGGTGGCAACCCACCAATCCAGATGGTGGTGATGCTGGTATCTGCTGGTGGTTCAGGCTTTTCATAAGCAGCCACACGAGAGAGCATCTTGTTTGCAACGGGGTCATTGATGCCATAGTACCGATCCTTGATGCTTTGTCGTGACAGGCCCCATCCTTCATTGTCGTCCTTGGGCTTTTCGTGCCGGTAGGGACACTCTGCACCACGCTTGCACTCGCCACGCAGAAAGAATGTACACAAACGTGCTTTGTTGCGCTGTGATGATGATGGTGATGGTGATGATGGTGATGGTGGTGTACAATTAATGACGTCGTCATACTCTACATGGAATCTCAATACCTCATAATAGGGCTCTGGACGATGCAAGCGCTGCAAGAGGTCGTTGGGTTTGGCGTCTTCATACACAGCGCCCAATGTCCCCGCATCCTCCTTCTCCCTCAGCGCATATTCTTGTCCCACCGCGCTCTGTGGCATGTCATCCTCTGCATTGATGCCAAGTGCCTGGTCGCGTACTTGTACAGGCAAGTTGTAGTTGAGGTCGAGCAAACACACCTGAGGAGATGAAATGATGATGATGTGTACATAGGTGATGATGTGTTCATGGGTATGTCACATACGATATGCAATGCTCAACATGGACCATTATGCATACCTGGCAGACATTTTTGGCTTTGGCTACCTCTTGACAGATGATGGTCTTTTTGTAACGAGCGTCGGGGCCAGGCTTCCAACGAAACACTGTGTATGGCCGCCCCGACACGTGGCACTGGCCTCCATATTCAATCTGCGTGGGAATGAAGAATATGATGCAATTGCAGTACACGGCTTGTGAATGTGCAACAACAAACAGCCACAACGTACTCGTTGCATGCGAACGTATGGATTGGGTCCCAAGCATGTTTCGCAGACAATGGGCATGTCACTGCGCTCCCCAACTCCCTCCGTATCAAAATGTGCCATTGTGCTCAATGTTTGGGCACGAGGATGAATAACAACCTGGGGATTGTACTGGATGCTTTGCTAAACCTTTGCTGTTGTGTTTGGGGGTTGCTTTGTGTAAGCTCTATATGCCTTACAGGCAACGTTGATCAGTTGTGATTGAACAACAATATTGCTGTTGTTTTCTTGATGAAGCTTCATTGTTTTCTTTTCAGTGTTGTGCCAGAATGTACACTGTCACGTCTCATAGAGTAGCCTCATAGTAGTCATTGTAGTCATCACGCTGTGTGTATGAGACAACAAGCCCAACGCAATGGTACCATTCCATCAACATCAAGGCTGTTGACCTTCCACACGGTCGGTGTTGCACTTCTTATCCTACTTCTTGGCTGTGTAATAGCATATATACGCCCATGTCGATCACTCAAGGTATGATGCACGTGCTTGAGGGAGGACAATCCCAACCATCTGATCACCTTGGCATACACACAGGTCTTGACAGCAGACGAACTCGCACTGCATGATGGTACACAATCACCCACCATCTATCTTGCCGTGCTTGGCAATGTGTACGATGTCACTGCAGGAGCAAAGCACTATGGTATGGTGATGGTGTGTACGCACATGGGAGTACACACATGGCAGGGCGTATGTACACACACACACAATCCTCCTGACAGGTCCCAATGGGCCATACAAGAAACTTGCAGCATGTGATGCATCCCGCATACTAGCTACAGGTTGTTGTTGTTTTTGGGAGGGGATGTGTGTGTCAATTGACATACGTCACCCACATCCAAAACACCACCCACACAGCTGATTTTTCGTGCCTAGTAGACTGTGATTTCATACTCGACCTTGAAGCAGACGATTTCAGGGCACTTGCACGTTGGTTGCAACTGTACAACAAGGTTTGTTTGTTTGGTGTGTGTGGGGGGGGTAAAACATTGTGATGACAATACCAATATGTTTACCAGAGCATGAATGTAGCAAAAACAAATCCACCACATCTCACACCACATCTCACATCCCACACCACACAGAAATACCCACTCATTGGAACACTCATCGGTCGCTACTACACACCCCAGGGCATTCCCACCCCCGAACACACCACCGCACACCGCGCCCTCACCCACCCCGACGACCATCCCCATGGCGGCACGCACGAGCATTCGCATCCCGAGCATGCTGCTGTGGGTGGGGTTTGTCACGACGTGGGAAGCAAGGGGGGGACCCATGCTGACGAGCGACATGCTGATGAGGGTGATACCCAACCCAGCGTATCACAAATACGTACTCCTGATGGCATACGGGGTTGTGGGGATGCTACGAGAGCGCGTGGTGATGCAGGCACCGGTGCGCATACGAGGATGGGTGATGCTGGTCGATCATGTGATGGGGATGGTGGTGTGGTTGATGTTGTTTCAGGTATCGTCGGCAGTGCAGGGGCGGGTGCCGGGGGTGCTGCAGCAGTGGGCGGGGGTGTTTTGGCTGATGACGTTTCTGTTGAGGCGGACGGTGTGTGTGTGTGTTTTGGGGGGAGGGGGGGTGTGGGTGGTGGGATGTTGTGGGTGATGATGTACGTCTGTGCGTTCATGCTTGTTTCATGCTTGTTTCATGCTTGTTTCATGGAGAAAAAAAAATCTGAATTGCTATTACGGTTGCCATTCCTTATGTACATACACAATGTACACACACAATGAACGCACACCCAGGTAATCCTGCTGCGTCTGCCAAGAAACTACATGTGGCGCACAGCAGCATCCATCACGACCCTGCTCATCACGCTCATCATGCTGCCCACAGTGGCGGTGGTGTTTCTGCACATCATAGGGATTGTGGTGCTGGGGGTGATTGTGTGGGACATGCGCAGGGACCTGTGGGAGCGGCTGACACACATGCGCAGGTACCACATGACGTCCCTTCTCAAACCATAGTGCGATGCAATGTGAAGATTCTGGCGGGGGGGGTGCGGGAGTATTGGTGCGAGGGGGGAAGGGTTCCGAGGCAAACGTTGGAGCTTGGCGTGGCATCGCAGACGGTGGTGGAGCGTTGCGTGTGTGTGCAGGAGGACCTTGGGGGTGCACGCCAAGGAGGTGGGTGGTTGAGGGTGTATGATGGATGTGATGGTGTGGCGTCCCGGTGTCGGGTTTTGTGATTTTTTGTAGTGATTTTGTGGTGTTCTCTGATTGTAAGATTGATTGCTCCAAAGCGTTGCGTAATAATTTGCACGTGACTGTAAACAATAGATATGAGATGCCTATGAAAAAGATGCCCAATCTCGTCGATGCAGCCCATTCGTGTCCCAATAAGCGATGATCACCTTTTTACTCTAAAAACAACATGTGGCCAGCCGTGCAGAAAGCATGGACAGTGCATCACCACCCCCCCTCAAGTCAATGCCACCTGACCGCCCGATCCCTGATTGCTGGCCTGCTCATTGGATCCCTTGTATGCTGCAGCAACATGTACTTTGGACTGCAGACAGGATGGATCAGCATGCAATCGCTCCAATCGGCCATGCTGGGCTACGGTGTGTTTGCTGCATTGCATCGGGTGGTCGGCACACGACCACTCTCCCTGGCTGAGAATGTCATCGTGCAAACCACAAGCGTGGCAACTGCAACCATGCCCCTGGCTGCTGGTATGGGGTTTTGCCATGTGGGGTTTGTGACCATGGTATTACCCCATGTGTACTCTGTGTACATGCACTCTGTTTACGTTTTGTAACTCACATAATTCCAACTCCCCAGGCCTGGTTGGTGTTGTACCAGCATTGGGTATGCTCACTGTGGAGGAAAACCCACCTGATGGACCCGTACACCTCACTGTGTGGGATTTACTGCTGTGGTCCACTGCCTTGGCGTTTTTCGGTGCATGTTTTGCACCACCCCTCCGACAGCAAACCATTGTACGAGAGCAACTGCCATTTCCATCGGGGAGTGCGACTGCGTATGTGATCAAAACGCTGCATGCACAGCAGGGGGGAGGGGGACATGCCTTTAGGGTATGCATGGTGTGTGGATGTGATGTGTGCGTGATGTGGGAGTGGGTGTGCGTCGGTGGAAAAGTGGCTTTGGTATGTACGCTGCTGCTCAAAACATGCTTTCATACATGCATGCACTCATACATACATGCTTTCATACATGCATGCACTCAACCATGCACATTCTCACAATATCACAGGCAAGTCACAATCGTGGTGTTCACAGTGCCCAGCATCATCACCATCATGATGACACTACACCTGATCAATACAATGATGCATATGATGATGATGATGGGGAAAGAGCACCACTTGTAGGGAGGGACCCTGGAGGGTCTGAGGGAGGTGGCTATGGAGGGGCCCCACCATCACAAGGGGGGGCCTCTCATGGCAGACGGTCACCCAATGCACTGGAGGTGGAGCCCCCCTCCAATCTGGTGGGGGTGACACGAAGTGGTATGTTGTTGGTCGTGAGGGTTGGGGTGGGAGGGATTATTTTGTGTGTGTGTGTGTGTGTGTGTGTGTGTGTGTTGAATATCCCAGGATGTTGTTTTTATTATCTTGTATTGTCTTGTATTTATTATCCTGTATTAATTATCTTGTGTTTCTTTCCATTCCTGGTGTAAATGTAGACACAGTGGTGTCACACAAGTTGTTGCATTTTTTCGTGTGCATGTGTGTGGGTGGGTGGGTGTGGGTGTCATTGCATGTGTTGTATGTTGTTGTGCTCTTGTGTCTATATCATGTGTATACGTGTACATCTCTTCAGCCATGACTCAACGTATGTATATACCTACATACTACATATATATACTAATTGTTTTTGTGTGTCATATGTGCTCATTATAACCACGTCTTGTATTTCCTAGCTCAATACCACCACTACACACACGCATGTTGGTGTGTATAGGGAGGGCATACCTGAGACGTCATGGGCGTGGTGGGATGATGATGATGATGTGGGATGAGGAGCAACAGGGAATGGTGGCAGTCAGGAGGGGGTGGTTGACGAGTGCGTGTGGTGGTGTTGGCTGTGGTGGTGGTGTTATTATTGTGTATACCCCCATTCCTGTTGTGCATGTGGTGTGGTACTTTTGGTTTTTAAACGCATACAAGCTGTGCATACATTTGGAAGAGAGGATTACACTTGTCTACACGTGATGCACATTACAATTTGTCTCTGCATGTATTGTTTGTGTGTTTGCACGCCCCACATCAACGCCCATTTTGTATGTGCGTGTATTTCTCTGTGTGCATTATTGTGTACATATATACATGTGTATGTGTGTGTGTATGTTTACCTGTGTCTGCATGTTTTGTGTCTCACAATTCCCCCCACACACACCCATGCAACACCCCCCCCTCTCATTTCCAATACACAGGTTCCCTTGTAGAGGAATCCCCGGCCCCCCCAGGAGCAGATGTCTCTAGTGACTTCCGAGGTGCATGGCATGCCTTACTGTGGTCATTTAGCATAACAGCAACATACACACTGGTATGGGCTTTTGTATGGGCTTTTGTATGGGCTTTTGTTGTTTCGTGAGGTGGCTGTGTACATATATGTGTATGGTGTACATGTGTACATAATGTGCAGATATGCACACGACGGGGTGTCTGTATGCATACATATACACACCACTGTCCTTACACACGCGGGGAAAAAAACACCCACCCACTTACACACACACACACACACACACACACACACACACACACACACACACACCACATACATACACACCACACACCATACACACCCCTTCCCCCCAGGTTGCTGGAGTGGTCCCTTCACTTAAAAGTTTTCCTGTGTTTTCATGGCTAGGGTTGACCACGTTGACTGCCTGGGGTTGGGAATTGACCCCCTCTGCTGGGTACATAGGGCAGGGAATGATCATGGGCCCCCGTACTGCCCTGTCAATGCTTGGGGGGGCTGTGACAGGTAGGAAACACACTGGACCCTAGGATATACACTTTTGCTCTTGTAGGGAATACACTTGTTTTCTCATGGGAAATACACGCAGACATAGGAAATGAGAGGGGAGGGGGGGAGGGGTGTTGTGATTGTGTGATAACATGGTGGTTGTGTGAACATGGTGGTTGTGTGAACAAGTGGTAGGTAGAGCAGCCCCCCACCACAACACACCACCACAACACACCCCCACCACACACACACACCTCTAGGGTATGGTATACTGGGTCCCCTTGCCCAGAAAGCAGGGTGGGCCCCTGGTCCCATCTTTGACTGGCAGACAGGTGCTGCTGGGTGGGTCATGTGGGTATCGCTCTCTATGATGTTGACCGATTCGTTGACTTCATTGGGTTCATTACTAGTGCAGCAGGTGACTCATTGGCGGACACAGCAGGGTGGTGTTGCACGCAGGTTGGTTGGGTGTGGTTGGGTGGGGTGGGGTGGGGAGTGGTGTGGCGGGATAATATTTGTGTGTATGTGATTGTGTGTCTGTACATGTATGTATGTGTGGATGTATGGCAACAACACTCCATGCGTGTTCAATCCATGCACTCACACAAATCCCACTGATTGAAGGCACACTCATCACACTCACACTCATCACACAAATTGTATCCTCAGTGCATGAAAACACAAACTCCTCATCCCCCACTCCCACACATCCCCCCCACACAGGTCGGTCATACTCACCCCTCCCCCCCCCAAAGACAGCCCCACACCATGTCAAGTACCCACACCATGGTGGACAGGTGGACTGGTTGCGTCTGCTGTATTGTGCATAGCTATACTTGTACCCATGTTTTCACTCCCTGTGTATCAACCGGTAGTGGCGCTGGTGCTGGCATTGCTGGTGGCTTTTGTTGCTGTAAGGTAGGTGGTGGGAGGGGGGGTATTTGCTGTTGTGTTGGTGGATGGTGGGGTATTCATACGTATGACCCTGTATACATGTAAATACTATACATATACACATAGTGTGTGTGTATTTACTATTGTGATGGTGGTGAGGGGTGGGTACACAGGGTGTGTTTTTGCTGTGGTGGTGGGGTGTGTGAAGAGTGCAGTGCAGGGTGTGTGTCTGTACGCAAGGATGAGGCATGTGTGCGGCATGTGTGCGATCCCCATACACACTTGTCAATACAGCATACAGCATGGTGATGATGGGCATGGTGTGGACACACACTATACACAGAAACACAACCACACAACACAACCACACAACACAATACACATTGTTTTCTTTTCATACACACTATTTCACAACACACATACACACTGTTTTCTCTACTCTTTCACTGTTCCACACTGTTTCCCTTTCACAGATCACTTGGTCTGACTGACCTCAACCCTGTTTCTGGTGTTGGCAAGGTATCACAGCTGCTGTTTGGGTTTGTCATCGCACCAGGGCAGGTTGTTGCGAATCTTGTGGCGGGTGCAATTGCTGAAGCAGGAGCAGCACAAGCGGGGGACATGATGCAGGTATGGAGGGGGGAAATAGGGAGAGAACGTGGGAAATGAGAGGGGGCGGATACAGAAGGAAACGGGGGAAATGAGAGGGGTTGTCAAACATATCAGAATACGTGTGTGGTGGGATTATATTGACATCCATCATGGGACCACCGACACATGCTTTCTGATGGTGCTTGCTCCTGTGTACAACTACCACCAAATACCACCACCATGTACAATCACCACCATGTGCAACAACAACCATGTACAGCAACCATGTATACAACAACTACCCCCCCACACAGGATTTTAAAACAGCCTACCTGCTTGATGTATGTCCCCGTGCACAATTCACCGCTATGCTGCTGGGATCCGCTGCATCCATCGTCGTGAGTGTGGGTGCATACGTGCTCTTTACCACCGCATGGGAGGTCCCAGGCCCCGAGTTTGCAGTCCCCAGTGCTGCAATATGGCTGGATATGGCGCGCCTGGTCAATGGTGGGGCCCTGCCACCCCACGTGGGCCCCTTTTGCCTTGGGGCGGGGGTCATTGCGGCGGTGTTGCCGGCATTGCGGTCGTGGACGGTGTTCGTGGGTGGAGGAAAAATGGGAGGAGGTCAGTGGGATGGTGTGCTGCGTGTACTAGGCACGATGTTGCCGAGTGGGGTGGCGTTTGCAGTGGGTATGTATATTTCGCCAAGGTGGACGATACCCAGGGTGATTGGGAGCATGGGCGAGCAGCTGTGGAGGTGGTATTCGCCCGACAGTCACTCCAGGCTCATGCTTGTGGTGGCATCGGGGCTGGTGTTGGGGGAAGGAACGGCAGCTATAGTGCTCGCTGTGTGCAAGGTCTCATCGTGAACACATGCATGGCTGCGGCATGCACAATCCTATCACATACTTCATCACCGCAAGTGGGCGTGAATCTATGCGTTATTGCACGCACTGTCACCCGTTATTGATGATTGGATCGAGTGTAAAAATGATATTGTTTTCCGGTGGATATCCACCCTCGGTGTACTAGGTGCACTATATCACAGGTTGCTTGCAATCCACAGCAGTCACAGCAGTATAGTATTACTACGTCGACGTCCAATCACGCCGCCGAGGCTCAGATTCGCTCTATTCAACCTTTGTTGGACAATCCCCTTGCACAAGCAGACAACAACACGGTTGCGTTTGAAAGCTTTCACAAAACATGCAATCCCTGGGCGTACTTCAATACGACCCCCTGCTCCAGCATCGCGTGGGTAGTACCAGACGGCATGCAGTCCATGCAGCAAGCAAACCTGCGCCTCACAAGTTGCTGCTGACCAATCCCGCACGAAGCACCGCGTTTGGACTGCATCATCGTTTTACTGCCGAACGTGTGGTTGGAATTAGGGAGGTGTGTGTGGTGGTGATGTGCGACGACGAGGACGGGTGGCGGTGCTGCTGGGACTATCACACACTGTGTTGTTAACCACACCACACAGGCATCATCCACAGACCAAGCATCCAGCAAGGTTGCTGATACACCAGTCAACGGGACCACATACGTCAACGGTGCCAACGGCGCACCGGTCAACGGTGCCAATGGCACCTATGTGAACGGCAGTGCAGTGAATGGCAGCGCAGTCAACGGGAACACAGCGCCCAATGGCAGTGTGGCCAACGGCAGTGCAGTCAACGGTGTGGCCTCCCTCACCAACACCATCACCATCACCCCTGCGAAGGATGCCGCAGCGGGGGTGGAGGGGTACCTGGACCCCTGTGATGCCGGTCAGCTGGAAGCATGTGCAGCAGAACGAATCACAGAAATGGAAGCAGCTGCCAGCAAGGAGGGGGGGGATATCAAGGTGACCACACCCACCACGGCTGCGGGTACACCCTACATGAACCCTGGTGGGCGATGGAGCCAATTTCGCAACTACTCTGTGTTTCAGGTATGTGATGTGGTGAGGGTGTGGTGGGGGAGGGTGCTCGTGTTTTGTGTAGATTATATTTTACAATTTGTGTATGCAAAACACACACAACAATGCACAACAAATACAACAAAATACACCCATCCCATCCCCCATCATCCCACCCCCCATCATCCCACCCCCCCCAACCCCAGCGTACATTTGATATATGGAAATTCGCCATCACCTTTTTCATCAAGCTCTGGCTCGTGGGTCGAAAATTCACCTACCCCAAAAATGGCATGACCCCCGAGGCGGTCTCTGACAGAAAACAGCAACTTGCAGTATGGCTGCGAGAGGGCCTGGTCAAACTGGGTCCCACCTTTATTAAGGTTGGTCAACAGTTTAGCACCCGTGTGGACGTGTTGTCCCCTGAATTCGTCAAGGAATTGGAAAAGCTGCAGGATAATGTACCGCCCTTTGATAGTGATGCAGCCCAGGCGATTGTGGAGCGGGAGTTGGGGGGGAAGGTGGGGGATGTATTTGAGGAGTTCAATCCCACTCCTATTGCAGCTGCTTCATTGGGACAGGTGTGTTTGTGGGGTTGGGATGGGGTTGGGTGTGGCGGGGTCACGCAGCATGTAGTGTGTATGCGTTGCATGTGATGGTGGGGTGTATGTGTTGCATGTGGTGTGGTCATGGTGTAATGGTGTTGTGTCATGTACATGTCATGAGCAACACAGGTGTTCTCTAACACACATATACTCCCATGTATGCACAACCAAGACCCCCCACCCCCCACCCACCCACCCACACAAACAGGTGCACTTGGCCAAGGTCAATGGCCGTCGTGTCGTGGTCAAAGTTCAACGCCCCGGCCTCAAGGACCTCTTTGACATTGACTTGAAAAACGTGCGAGTCATAGCTCAGTGGTTGCAGGCAGTCGACCCTAAGAGTGATGGTGCTGCTCGTGATTGGGTTGCTATATACGACGAATGCTCTCGTATACTCTACCAGGAGATTGATTATGAGCTTGAGGGAAAGAATGCGGACACGTTTAGGACAAATTTTGCTGACAAGGATTGGATCAAGGTTCCGGAGGTGTTGTGGGAGTATACTACAAGCAAGGTGTGTGGTGTTTTGTGTGGGGGGGGGAGTGTATATAGACATTGACAGCCACATGATGTATACACAGCCACCTCCCTTCCCCATAATTAACCCTCTCTCTCACACACACACACAAATAGTACTTCGAGTGCAACCCACAACACACCCACCATAGTTGGTACCACAACACACCCACCTCCCCACACACAGGTGTTGACCATGGAATACTGCCCAGGGGTCAAAATCAACAGAATAGAGGAAATTGACGCCATGGGGCTCGACCGTCAACGACTGGCACGACTGGCTGTGGAGTGTTATTTACAACAACTGTTGACATATGGTTTTTTCCATGCAGATCCACACCCAGGCAACATAGCGGTGTGTGGGGTGTGGGTGTGGGTGTGGGGGGGGTGGGGGGGGGTATGTGGGTGGTAATGGGCATGTGTGTTGATAGGCATGCGTGTGTGGGTTGGCATGTGGGTTGGTGTTTGTTTGTAGGCATGTGTGTGTGGGGTGGTGGTGGTGGTTGGTGGGCATGTGTGGGGCAATCGCTTATGCTTGAATACCTTGTATTTTTATACACACGCAATACCTTGTATTTTTATACACACGCACATCATGCATGTACACACGCACATCATCATTATCATCATCCCCCCGCAGGTTGATAGTCAAGGGCGATTGGTGTACTTTGACTTTGGCATGTACGTGTGGTGGTGGTTGTGTGTGTTGTTGTTGTTGTTGTTGTGTGGTTGTATATGGTGGGGGATGTGTGGTGTTGACTGTATGTGGTGGTTGTGTGTGTGGTGGTAGTGTGTGTGTGTGTATGGTGGTGTGTGTAGGCATACACTGTTACTCTCCAACAATCAACACACCTGCTTCTCACACAACAACAATCAACACAGGTGTGGTCGGATACCCAACACTGTGCGAGGAGGTGTGTAAAAGATGTTGATGTACATTGCTGTACACTGTTGTTCAAGATCTAAACTGCATTGCTTGTCGTACAAACCAAATAGCAGCACTTGTTGTACAATACAATCTGTACATTCATCCACTCCCAGCATCATAATACACCACACCATTATCACCACTCCATCATACACCACACCACCACCACCCCTCTCCTATAAAGGTCTCCTCGAGTTGTTTTATGGTGTGTATGAAAAGGACCCTGACCGTTGCCTTGATGCATTGGTTGACATGGGTGTGCTCGTACCCTCTGCTGATCGACAAGCAGTGCGACGTACAGCTGAATTTTTTCTCACATCATTCCAGGATCGATTGAAAGCACAAAAGGAGGTGTGTGGTGGGGCACGGGAGGGGGGTGTAGTGGGGTGTGTAGCGTGGTGTGGTGTGTGGTGTGGGAGGGGGTAGGGAGGGTGGGGGTGGGGGTGGATGGGGGTACAGTGTGGGGGGGGGTGTTGGAGGGAGTGGATGGGTGTTGGACATGCAAATAATGCACCTGGACCTGTATATTTCCCTGCACATATCCTACACTCTTGCCCACTTGTTATGCACCCTCAACACACACCCTCAATACACACCCTCAACACACACACACTCATACAACGCAGACACACTCAACACATGTACACACACTCATCACACAGGAGGCTACAAGTAACCCAGAATACAGGGATACATTTAAACCACAACAGAGCAAGGATGATAAGAAAGCACGCCGTAAACAAATCCTTGCTGCCATTGGTATGATGTGTGTATGGGGGGGGGAGTATGATGATGATTATGAGTGTGTGTGGTTGCGTGGGTATGATGATGATTGTGTGTGTGGGGGGGGGGGGGGTATGATGTCTGTGTGTAGGATCTGTGTGTAGGATCTGTGTGTAGGATGTGGGTATGGTTGTGGGTATGGTTGTGTGTGTGGTTGTGCATAAGGATATGTATGGATGTATATATGATATTAAAATGATGACCATGTTTGTGCTATGCCACAAACCAACTACACAACACCCATGCTCACTTCCCCACCACACACAACAAAAACACCCCCCCCCCCCCCCCTCCTACAACACCCCCCCATCCCCCACAAACCCTGACAACCCCCCACCCACACCCACAATCCCAGGTGAGGATCTGCTGTTAGCCTCTGCAGACAAACCATTCCGCTTCCCTGCCACCTTTACCTTTGTAGTGCGCTCCTTTACCGTCCTCGACGGCATTGGCAAGGGACTCGACCCCCGATTCGACATCTCCGAGATTGCGGCCCCCTATGCCCGGGGCCTCCTTTTGGAAGCCGCCCCTCAATTCAAACGCCTGCAGGATGATTTCGAAAAACGATGGCGGCTGCAGGATCGGGCGGTGAAAAACTTGTTTCGTGGGCCGAATATGATTGAGGATGTGGCGAGTACTGTGAGGCAGTTGGAGCGGGGTGATTTGAAGCTGAGGGTGAGGGCATTGGAGGCTGAGAGGGCATTAAGTCGTGTGGCGGTATGTGTATGTGTATGTGGCGGTATTTTTTTTGTTTGTGTGGGTTGGGGGGGGGATGTGGGTGTGTGGAGGGGGGGGATGTGGAGGGAATGTGGGGGTGTTTTGAGTTGTTGTTGTTGTTGATGTTGAGTAGTGAGCTGTGGGTATGTGGGTATGCCATGGGTATGTAGGGACGCACCATGACGAGCAAGTTGCACAAACACACACATGATGCATAAACACACACACATTATACATAAACACACACACGTTATACATTAACACGCACTCGTGATGATATACCCTCCCATCAACCAGCACACACACACACCAACCCACACTCTCCCAAAACACAGATTATGCAAAATGTGACAGCAGGTGCCCTGGCATCTTCCACCCTTGTCAATGTGGGTACTGTGCTGTCAGTGAGTGCAATGACAACTGCTGCGACTGTGAGCTTCACTGGTGCTGCTGTGTTTGGAATGTTTGCCCTGATTAGCTGGGTCAAGGTGTGTGTGTTTGTGCGGGTGGGGGGGTGTGAGATTGAGTGCAAATGGATCAAGTATGCATGTGATCGAGTGTGAATGTGATTGCGTGTGCATACACACCACACACTCACACACATACACTCACACACAACACATATAACATACACTCACAAACACTCGAACAAAAAATACACACACAGGTGAAGAATCTTGAGAAGAAGGAATTGCAGCTGACCGGTGCAGCCTAGTAGTGTATGATGGTCATGTCGAGGAATGTGCTCTTTGGAGGGTCCCGAATGTGCTCTGGAAGGTTCCTGGTGCAATGGAGATGAGCAGGGTAGGGGAAAGCACGTGTGGGTGTATGTGCATGATTGTGTGGGTGCATGATTGTGAGGATGGATGATGTGTGAGGGTGGATGATGTGTGAGGGTGGATGATGTGTGAGGATGGATGATGTGTGAGGGTGGATGATGTGTGAGGATGGATGATGTGTGAGGATGGATGGAATGACGTGTAGGGGTGGGGTGGGTGCCTGGGTGCACCTCTGTAGGGGTGCCAGAGAAAGCAAGCCCCTGTGTTTGTTTGTCTTACATACATTCCCTTTTCATGTGGGTGTGTGTCTCCCACATGTGTTGTTGTTGTTCTTATAAACTCAAATTGTGTGTTTTTCTTTGTCTCTGACGTCTCTGCGATGTGTCGTTATTGTCGATGCAATTGTGTATACCCATGTCTTTGTGTGTGTGTGTGTGTCTCTTGGGGTGATGCGTATGCACATGTGTGTTGTTCGTATGCGCATGTGTGTTGTTGTGCATGCAAACGTGTGTATATGTGGAAAGCAGTGTGGTGTGTCGAGTCTCCTTGAGGGTGACACGCACTGCTGTGCTTTATGAACATGCTGCTGTGCTTTATACGTGCACCATGTGCGTACGCATGAACACCATGTGCGTACGCATGAACACCATGTGCGTACGCATCTCGGTGCAAATTCTCTGCACATTTCATTTGTTTGTTTTTTACCTGCTTCAAGATTGGTGGATGTGTAAGATTGGTGGATGTGGACATGTGTGTGTGTGACACAATATCTCTTGTTTCTGCAGTATCGCTTGTTTCTGTTACGATGATGCACGTGCAACTACACATACAACCCGCAGAAACGACACATACAACAAACACAAAGCAACCTGCACAACGCAGGCTTGTACACGCTGTGGTACAGCACACAGCACACAACAGCAACTTGAAGTAGTGTACATATGCTCTCACACTCGCACACAACGTACACAGAGTCACACAGCAACAAAATGCAGGGGTGTTCGACCCTGAAACAAAACTTGCTCAACAAAACTTGTTCATCTTCTCTTTCCGTGATGAAACGACGCACATGGGGGGCAGATGAAACGACGCACAAAACAAACAAAAAAGCAGCATGACAAAAAAGCAGCACAACTCTCATCTCACTGTGCAACAACAACAACAACGATCGTTCTCGCTATTGCACAAAACAAAACTGTCACATGCATCAAACTACATGCAAGTGTCCTGTCATCACATAACAAACAGGTCATCGCACAATCATCTCGCCATCATACTCAACAACATGAAGGTATATTAGTATACACACACACACACAAGGCATATACACGCACAATCAACCACTGGTTGTTGTACCAACCACTGTTCACCGCAGGTTGGCAGCATGCACACCAACATCCACACCCACATCCTCCTCTTCATCCTCCGAGTAGGTTGTGGTGCACCAAATGTGATGCACGAGCTGCTCGACGTCGGCATCACTTGCCGCGGTCACATGGTACCTCCCCTCCTGCACCCCCGTGCACACCAGGTGCCCCTCGGGTGTTTGTGTGCAGTATGTAACACACTGCTGCTGCGATGTGGCTGCGTCCATGGTGCAAAACGCACGGCCTTCCCAGGATGAAGGGGCTGGCTTGACTTGGTAGACACCCGTGGAGATCGACTCGCACACCAAGCTCCCATCTGCACGCCTGATGCACGCAACACCATCGTGGGCAATACCATCGTCGCCATTGTCATCAACGTGTTGAGTCTGTGTGTGTGTGGTCTGCGTGTGCAGATCGTAGATCACCAACTCCTGCCCATTGAGATAACTTTGCAGACCCTCAATGTACATACCGAAGCATGTCCCGCACGATGTACGGTTTTCATGGCAAGCCGTCGTGGTTGGCTGCACCGGCCAATGCATGGCAATGCTGACATTGCACCAGTCCAACGCAATGTTTGCTGTGCTGCGTGCAACATGGTAATCCAACAAGGTGTACCTATACGATGGACGAGGCCTCCAAATCTTGTGCACTTTTTACACTGCCCAAGGCACAAAAAACCTCAACTCGGTCACACAATTATTGACGCTAGGAAAATGACTGTCGCGTAACGTAGCAAAGTCCGCATACATCAGTCAAGACGGAGTACGTTGACAAGGTGAAAGGCTGGAGACAGCTCCAGCACCAGCCCCCTCTGTAGATCAATTCTTAGAGGCGTTAGGCATGTCGGATTCAGGTACGTGGAGCGCTAGTTTCTTGGAAAGCGTACAATAGAAAGGGAAACATGTCATTCTTGGCAGCAGCGGTTCGTGGGCATCCGCATCTGGGCATGTATACCCACTCTTTCCCCTCAACAGGAACGGGTTTTGCCATCAGCTTTGGCTATTATTGTGCAACAGCAGCCGTCCTGTACACAACGTTCAGCTTGCTGCGCACAAGGAAGAAGTTTCTCAAGTTTTACGCCCCCAAACGGTGCGTCGATGATGATGAGGCACTTGAGGCGCATGCGGCTGTGCGTGTGTACATTAACTTGACAACACACAGGTACTTTAACGATGACGAGGTTGGCGCGCCCCCCCCCCGGATGCCCCCCTCGTTGTTTGGGTGGGCCCCCACCATCCTGTCTTTTAGTCAGCTGCAGGTGTTGCACTACGCTGGCATGGATGGACTCACCATTGTTCGCGTACTCAACTTTGGTACGTGTATGGGTAGTATGTTGGGTGTGTGTTGGGTGTGGATGTGTGTTAGTGTGGAGCTTCTTGTGTCCAGCAGTGTGTGTGCTGTTTGGTTATCATCACATGTGGTGTGTGGTAACACACACATGGAAGCAATGCCAGACCAATCCAATAGCAAGACCATTCCATACCATGTCATGCCATACCATACCATGTCATGCCATACCACACCATACCAATTTCATTCCATATCATACCAATACCACCATACCGCACACAGCTTTACACTGGTCTATGATTGCCACCTTTCTCTGCTGTGCAATCCTGCTGCCCATATACTTGGTGGTATGTTGGTGTATGTGGTTGTTATGTTGTGTACATGTTGTGTGTTTTGTGCATGTTGTGTGTTGTGTGCATGTTGTGTGTGTGTATATATCATGCACATACCCTCTCCTTTATGCACACACATCCTTGTATCACTGTGTATCACACATACCCCCTCCTACACACACAGAATGACTTCAACGATGGGTCAAACGTCATCGACTATGTATGTGTGTGCTGTTCTGTACTTGTGCAACTTACAACAAAGGTGTTGTGTATGATATACAGCCCCCCCCCCCATATATATATGCACAAACACGTACACAAACAATCAAACACATACACACATACACCTCCACACCCCACACTCATACACACCCACACCCCACACACAGTTTACAGTGGGCAACTTACCTCCTCATAGCAATTACCTGTGGGCGCCTGCCATCATGACATGGGCGTTGACTGCCATCACCCTCATTGTATGTACATGTGTCGCAATGCAAAACATACATGCACAATGAAAAACATACATGCACAATGAAAAACATACACAACAATGAAAAACATACCATTGTGTTGGTTGGGTTTGGGTGTGTATGGTTCATGTGTGTGTTGACCATGCATTGACCATATGTCCTCCATCGTGATCAACAACCTCTACATCCCACACACACCCTCCACCCCCCCTTTCCACTCCCCCCATTTCCATCCCCCCTTTCCACCCCCCCTTTTCTCTACACGCACAGATGCTCTACAAATACCACCACGCCGCTGTGGGGCTCCGCATCAACTACCTCGCCTCACGACCCAAGGGTGCCGAGACACACACAGTCTTGGTCACCGACATACCTGGGATCAGGGATGGCACCTATGTTGACAGGGCGGCCTTTATCCTACCCAAGGCAAGAAGGGAAAAGCTCAACAGGCAGCTTGAGGCCACAGCAGCCAAGGCGACTGGGACTGGGACTGGCGTTTTTGGTCGTATTTGGTATTCACTGATGTACGTTGGTGGGGGTACGGAAGTGTGTATGGGGGGGTGTATGGGGGTGTGTATGGTTAATTTTTGTTTATGATTGATTTTTTTCAGTGTGTGTATGTGTGTGTGTTGGTGTTTTTATGGGTGTGTGTGATTGAGTGTGATTATGTATGTGGTTTTGGTGGAATTATGGTGCTGGTTGAGGTGTAGATGTACAGGGGATACATGTCAAACACAGATGTATATGCCCACATGTACACATCACATGTGCACACACATACCCGTCATCCCCCCCCCCCTCATCCACCCCCCCAAACACACACAGGAATGGCCTGTTGAGTGTGACAGACAGTCTACACAACTCCATTCACAGGAAGAAAGGTGGTGATAAGTTGCCTATCACACGATACACTGTTCAGGGTATCGCCCAAACAGAAGAGGGTGTCCTGCCCAAGGTGTGTTGGTGAAGCATTTACTAATACATACATTGATGTGTGTGTGTGTAGATATATATACATTGACGTGTGTGTGTGTGTGTAGATATATATACATACAATCATCATCATATATATACAATAATATATTTATATATGTTGAATTACATGATTCATGTATGTAATCATACAATAAATATACACACCACACACAGCACAACAGCACCCCCCACCACCACCACACACACACAAAATACACACACACACTATATATATATAAAAACACACACCACGCAAACACACAGGCTGATGCATCACTGCTAGACAATGGTTCTGTGTCAGGCATACCCCTTGTAACAAAGCTCAGTGCATGGCCTGTGGCAAAGGAACAATTGGATGGTGGCATGACTGCACAAGAGGTGTGTGGTTTTGGGGGTGGGGTGGTGGTAGTGTGTTGTGTATATGTGTGTTGTGTATATGTATATATATATATGTGTGTGTGTGTAACAGGCAGTATATATATGTGTATATGTGTGTTGTGTTTATTGGTGTGTGTGTGTGTGTAAATACATACATTGTTGTATGTATATGCATGTGGGTGAAGGAGTCGTAGCACAAGATATACACGCTGTGTCATATACAGACTTTAACACATGGTACACATAGTACACACATGCTGCAATGTACACACACATTCCACACTTTCACCTACACACAGATGGTGGAGAGTGTGTTTCGCAATATGTTTGGTGATGATTTTGTGAGTGCGTATGTCGTGACAGACACATCACAGGTGTGTTGTGGGAGTGGAGATGGGTGTGTGAGTGCATGTGCATGTGTATGGGGGTGTTGTCTGTATGTACAGGGACATTCATCATGCTATGTTGTATATATACACATTGGGCATTCGGAGAGCACAGGCATATACGCAGATACACCAACAACATGTATGATTCTCACACATACACACACACATGCACACACATACAAATACACGCCTCCACAAGTACACACACATGCACACACGTACACAAACACACAAATACACACCCTCACATCCCCTCCCTCAGGTGGCAGGGCTAGTGCGGGAGTACAATGCCCGTGTTGAACGCATGGCAGACCTCAGTGATGGGTGGGCAGGGAGAATACGTCGAGGCAAATTTGAAAAGAAGGGCAAAGTGGTCAAGCCCATGGTAGGTGGTTGGGTGTGTTTGCTGTGGTGGGGTGTGTTTGCTGGTATGCTTCTTCCATCCCATATTTACACATTCCATGCATGTACGTTCCATGTATATACCCCCCCAAAACATCCCCCCACACTCCCCCCCACACACATCACACTCCCCCCCCCCTTCACACAGCACACTCCCCCCCCCCCTCACACAGACGACTGTTCTTGGCCCCAAGTATGGCAAATGGGGTTTGGACAACTATGGGCCCAAGGCAGTCAAAGTTCCTCTTGTTGACTTTCAGATTGACCGCATGGAGGAACTCAAACGCGTGATTCAGGAGAAACAAGCACTGGCTGCCAACTTGCCCTCCTCGGCTGCATTTGTGACGTTGCGGTAGGTGTACTTTAGAGGGCGTATTGGGGTGTTTTTTTGTGTGAGTTGGTATACAAGCATGCAAGCTGTATTGTATACATGTATACTGTACCCACACATACGCACCATATTGTGCGACTACTTCATATTGTCATACTACACTCACACTCGCACTCACCCCCCCCACCCCTCCACACCCCCCACTACACACAGCACACGTGTACAGCAAACCCTCTGCGCGTCTGCCCTCATCCACCATGACACCACTGCATGGATCCCCTCCCCCGCCCCCTCCCCCGAGGAGGTCCTCTGGCCCAACCTGCGCTACCGAAAATGGGAGCGGGCCCTCCGCAGGGCCCTCATCATGTCGGCCTACGTCGCCCTCCTCTTTTTTTTCATGATCCCCGTGGCGGCGTTTCAAGCATGGATTTCTGCTATCGCCAATGTGAGCTGGCTGAGTTTCATGTACACTATTGCACCATTGAACGCAGTCATGACGAGCGTGATACCTACACTGGCGCTCAAGATATTCATTGCGATTTTGCCCCCGCTGCTCAAATTGATGACACGCCTGCAGGGTGTGAATTCAAGCACAGAGGTGGACTTGGGGTTGGAGACCAAGTATTATGGGTTTTTGGTACGTGAGAGGGGGTGATAGGGGTGTTTGTGTGTATCTGGTGGTGTGGTGTGTGCATGGGGTGTGCGTGTTGTGTGTATGGGGTGGGGGTGTAGTGTGTATGGGGTGGTGTGTGTAGGTGGTGTGTGTATGTTGTGGTGCACATGAGCGTCATGAAGCACACTGCACACCAGTGCCCATGCACATACATACCCCCACTTCTCCCCTCCTCTCACACACCCTCCTCCCACCCACCACACGCAGTACGTCACAGTGTTTATTGGCACCATACTGTCGGGTTCGCTCCTCAATCAAGTGCAAGATCTGATTGACAACCCCTCCTCCTTTGCCAATACACTGGGGAACAGTGTGCCTGGGACATCTGGTAGGTGATTTGTTGGTGTTTGTTTGTGTTTGTCTTTGTTGGAGTGTGTGTGGATGGGCATGTTGATGGTTGATGGTAGAGTATACACAGCACACACACACATACACACTCTTTGTCTCTCTCACACACACGTATACAAACACGCACACACGTATGCAAACATGCACACACGTATACAAACATTCACAAACCCACACACCCACATCACACACATCACACACACAACACAGTCTTCTTCACCAACTTTGTCATGCTTGATGCACTTGTTGCCATCCCATTTGTCTTGGTATCCGTGGTGGGTGTCATTCTGTACACCATCAAGTGCAAGCTGGCTGCTGGGGAACGTGCCAAGGCTAAATTGTGGAAGGAACAAAAGGTGTGGGTGTGTTGTGGTGTTGTGGTGTGTTGGTGTGGGTGGATGTGTGGGTATGTGGATGTGTGTGTGAATGGGTATGTGGATGGGGGTGTGGATGGGTGGATGGGTATGGATATGGGTGGATGGGCATGGGGATGGGTGGATGGGTGTGCGAATATGCTTGTTGTGTCTCACAAACACCACCATCCACCCATGCACCCACACCAACCACCACCTCTCCAAAACACTCCACCCCCCCACCAAATTCCAGGTTTCTTATGGAGAACAGGCTGGTGATGCCATGCTTATCCTCCTCCTCGTGTTTTCCTTTGCCCCTGTGTTCCCCATCATGGCACCCTTTGGCATACTGTGGGCTGTCAGTGCCCTCATTTGCTGGAAGTATAAGCTGTCGTATGTGTGGCGCCCCGAGTGTGAAAGCGGGGGGAAGGTGCGTGTGGAGGAGTGGGTGGGGTGGGTGAGAGTGTGGGAGATGTAGGTGCTGTTTTTATGAAAGTATTGCGTACATGGATGACACTCCCTGCACCCTCACATCACAACATACACCACATTCATCACACCATCCCCTCATCATCACACCACACCACACCACATCACCCCCTCATCTCCCCCCCCCCCATCACAGCTGTGGCCCAAGGTGTATTGGCAGCTCCTCACAAGCATATGGACAATGGACCTCCTCATGACCTGCATCATCGGCGTCAAGGAAAAATTAGGCGCCGCTATATTCACTGGTGTACAACTGGTCATCGTACCCATTGCGGGCTACCTCATCAATCGCTCGTGTCAGCAACCATTGCAGGTCATTAGTTTGATGGCTGCTACGGAGATGGACATGAAGGAGGGAGCACGTGATGGTGGCAAGGTATGTGGGGGGGGTTGTGTATAATGGTGGGGGGGAATGGGGGGTTGTGTGACCTGGGAGGTTGTTGAACGATGTGGGAGGGTGTTGTATGATGTGGGAGGGTGTTGTGCACACATACCACATACACACTACATACATACCACATACACACCACACACTCACCACATCCACACTCACACCTCCACCACATCACCCCCACACACACACCCCAGGAGACCCTTGCATCTGCACCCAACATGTTTGTCAACCCCAACATGAAATTTGATGAGGCACAACATGTAGCCACATTGACAGAGGCACGCAGGTGGAAGGAGATATTCGACACAGGGAAATATGATGCATCGGTATGTATGTAGAGGGAAGTGTGGGGTGGATGGGGTATGTAGAGAAACATGTGGGGGGGGGGTGGTATGCACACACCTATACACACTCAATCACACACACCCATACACGCTCAATCACACACCCAATAACACACTCAATAACGCACTCATTCACACACCCACACACTCACACACCCGTATAGGAGTTTGAAGAACGTGCCGATGAAGATGAAGATGTTGCTAATGAAGGTGATGCTGCCACACACACCCCTGCAGCAGCATCAATCCCCACTGCTAATGCCACTGTGGGTGAAGACAAGAATGGAAGTGTGTAGATCTGCTGCCCCCTACATGATATCTACACGTGTCCAGGGGAAATGGTGGCATCCATTGGTGGTGCATGCAAAAAATAAAATAAGAATATTCAAGTCTTCAAAAGTCTCGACATCTGAAGAGGAAAAAAGTAGAGGGGAGCGGCTCTGTGTGCCTCCGCCACACAAACACAACAGGAACCTACATATGTGCATGCAAATGGAATACGAATTCACGTGTTTTTTGTTGTTGTTTTCATGCTGTATATACGTAGAAATTGCATATAATTGCTTTGGCGGATGCATGCGTTTCGCACAATTGCGTGCGCATGGCTGAGGTTTTTTCACATACCTGCTCTCAAATGAGCAACGCCTGTCTGCAGTTTGCTGTATTCAAGCAGTGTGCAAAGCGGTATGTAAACACCCATATACACATGTTCTCTGCATCATCACTGTCACGTGTTCACTGCATCGTCATCAGTTGCGTTTACATCAACAAGGGCGCCATTGTCAGGCAGCACCGAATTCTTTTTTCTTTTTCCGACAGCGCAGAGAAAAAAGGAAAGAAGAAAACACACACACAGATGACGGCAACACATTCACACAACAACATTCACACAACAACAGCAGACAGCGGATGAATAAAACACATGCAAGAGCGCAGGGTGGGATGTGGCATGCGAGGGACAACCGGGGGCTGTCACCGTGACACGACCACCACCACCACCACTACCATCATGATCTTCAGTAGGAGAGGGGTACAGCGGCATGGTCAACAGCAGAAAGAACCATCAAGTCATCAAGTGCACTAGAATAGGTGGACAGTCAACACATGTATCTTCCAATTTGTGGGTGTACATGTGTGTGGGGTGTGCGGTTTGCTTTGTGTGTACTACCACACAAAGACACGCCCACACGCCCACACAGACATCAGCAGGACGTGATACAAGCATGATGTTGAGGTGGGATCAATGTCAGAGGTGGGATCAATGTCAGCAACCAATTTGCAGCAGAGGGTATGTATGTATGTCAACAACGGATATGGTAACGCTATGGTGGTGTACTTGTGTATATCATTGTTGTTGTGTGTGTGTTTTTCTGGGAGGTCGTTCACTTTTTGCTTGTATCCCTGCCACCTGTTGTGTGTGTATGTGTGTGTGTTTACAATGTGTACACAATGCATGTATGATTGATGCCAACGATTCCTACAGCACACTGCACTCCCATCATCACACCACATACACACAAACACACACTCACTCACCCCCCCCCCCCACAACCCCCCCCACAAACCACCTACCCTTGGAAGACGATGACTTCTTCTTCCCACCCTTGCCCTGCTTTCCCCCATCCCCCACCTCCTCCTCCTCCTCCGCATCATGAAACTGACCCTCTGGCAAATCCTGCATAGCAAGGGGCTCCTCCTCGGTGTTGCTCCCCTTGGCAAATATCTCCCACAGTCGACGCTGAGGGAGTGCATTTTGCATGCGCCCCTTGGGGGAAGGGGGGGTGGCCGTGCGCCCACCCTGCACCTTGGGGGGTGCGTTGATGGCAGCAGCAGCGGCTTTTGCTTTGCTGTCGCCGAAAAAGGCTGCGACTGTTTTCATGGCAACAGCGGCGGCGGGGCCCTGTTCGGTTGCGGTGCGTGCATCTGCGTCCATCTGTGTGATGTGATATGGTGATGGTTGATGGTGGTGTTGAGGACAACATGTTGTGTGTTGTGCTAGTTGTTTGATTGTGATAAAAAAAGGCTGGATGTGGTGTGACCCCTCCATAAACTCGCACGTGCAACCCCACATCATCCCACACAACACATCCCCCCCCCCCCCCACACGCACCTGTACAGCAAGTCTCAACGTATGCATATCCTGCTCCAATTGCTGTCCCCTCTTTTTCCAATAGTCACGCTCTTGAGTCATGCTACGCAATGCACGTTGCACACTCTCCAGCTGTCCCCGGGTGCTGTTTTGTACAACCTCAAGCTTTTGTTCCAGATCATGCACTACGCCATCCAGCTCGGCAACAACAAGTTCACGTGCATTGATTGTGAGTTTTGTCTTTTCTGTTGCAAGCAACTGTGTTGTGTTTTGGGGGGGGAGTTGTTGCGTTTTTGTGCGTGTGTGTATGTGGTGTACTGGACTGTAATGTACATGTGTGAGAGAGGAGTGATTGTCGCAGCATCCACCCACATGTGTGAACAACCACCATCCATTCCCCAATCAACCTCAACACACCCCTCGTATTCATCCCCCCCACAACCCCATCATTTTCTTTTCCCACCCCCTCAAACCACCCTCTCCCAACCACCCCTCCCCCACCAAGACCCTCCTCACCTGTCGTTGCTCCTCCACAGCAGCATTAGCCTGTTCCTCCAGTGCCTGCACCCTAGCCTCCATGTCTGACTCAAGCTGTGCACTTCTTGCTGTTGCTTGTGCCACTGCTTCTTGAGCCACTGCCAATTCCTTGCGTAGTGTTTCCACCTCATCACTCAGAGTTGTAACCCGCCTGTGGTGGTGATGGTGGTGGTGATGATGATAATGATAATGACAAAGTACTCATATATATGCACAGGTATTGTACGCATGCACTCTCTCTCACCCACACACACACTTTCTCACATTCTCTCACCCACAAACACACACACCCCTTCTCTCTCACCCACACCCACACACCCAACAAACACCCCCCCACACCCAAACACACACTCACCATTTATACTGGTCGGATCGTTGCTCCGCCTCACTCGCCCTTTCCTCAGCAGCCCCCCTCAATGTCTCCAATGCAGCCAATGCCTCCTCCAGTCGACTCTGTGCCGTAGCTTCCGCCGCAGCTGCCCTCTCCAATGACTCCGTCTCCACCTTGGCCGCAGCTGCCATCGCATCTGCAGCCTGCTTGTGTGCCGTCTCCAGCTTCCCCCGTAGATCCTCCACTTCACTCTCCAGCGCCTGTGCCTCGGCACGTGCGTCCTGCGCACGTTGCTCTGCAGCAAGTGCCTGTAGGCGGATGGCCTGGGCGCTTTTGAGGGCTTCCTGTTGTCCCTCGAGGGCGGTTCGGGCGTTGAGGGACGCAGCGTTGGCGGCTTCACATGCGTTGATGGCTGCGACCTTGGCGAGTTGGAGTTCTGCTTCTGTTTCCACTTCGAGCGCATCCAGGGCTTGTTCGGCAGTGGTGACGATTCGCATTTCGGCGTCGGTTTTTGCTGCTGCTGCTTCTGCTTCGTATTTGTTTGCCAGCTCGAGTGCTTGCTTTAATTGCTCCTGTGGTTTGAGGGGTGTGGTGTGTGTGGGGGGGGAAGGGGGTGTTGCTTGTTGACATGTGCTGATGTGTTGATACCCGATAGGAGCAATGACCATGACACATCACCACCACCCATCACCACCATCCATCACCACCACCCATCACCACATGACCCACCCACACCTTGAGCACAGCAATTTCTTTATTGTACTGTTTCTCATATGCAACCTTGAGTCGCTGCTCCAATGCTTCTGCAGCTGCCAGTGTTGCTATTGTAGCAGCAGCCTCCACTGACTCCTGACTCCCCACAACACCTGCCGCAGTACCCCCCGGATTTGGTGTGCGCTGCTGCCCAGATGCTGAGGGAGGCGAGGCACCATTCATGTTTGCATTACCACTCTGTTTGCTGCCAGCAGTGCTCACACCATTAGAGGATTGAACACCGGATTGAACACTGGTGTTGCTAGTAGCACTCGTAGGAGCATTGGTACCACTACCAGTGTTTTGGAGGGCTGCTGCGGTGGCAGCTTCCGCAGTAGCAGCCTTGGCCAGTGCTTGGGCACGTTCCTCTTGTAAGAGGGCTTGTTTGGCTTCGAGTTCTTCGAGTTGTGCCTTGAGGACCTCTGCTTGCTTGATTGCTGCTAGACGCTCTTTCACCTCAGCTTTTATACGCTGTTGTTGTTGGGGGGGGGGTGAGAAGAGGGAGGGGGGGTGGAGAATGATGCATGCTCTGTTGTCATTCGAAACAAACCATTGCTGCTGTTGATGTACTATATCAAAATAATCCACACGTCCAATAATGTGTTGTGCCCTGTGATTGTAATCCCCATCAACCACCCCTCATGACACAACCCCCATCAACACAGTATACCTTGTCCTTGGCGACCTGATCTTGCTGTGCCCGCCGCAACTCCCGATCAAGGCGTTCACGATCAGCATCCGCATCGTTGAGCATGGTTGTGAGCATGTTGAGCTTGTTTTGAATGCCAATTGTCTCACGCTGACGTGCTGCACTGATCTCATCCACCATGGCACGTGCCTGATGATGGGGTGTTTCATGGCGGATGATAGGTGTGACGTACGCGGTGTGATGCTACCACCCAACATCCAGTCCTCAACCACCACCCCCTCACACCAACAACAAACCTGTTCCAATGTCACGTATTTCACATTGTTGATCAACTTGACGTGGACCGATGCACCCTCTTGCACGGCAGGCCGTGACCCATTGCTTGATCCAGTGATTGCTCTACAGGTTATTAATGAGCCAGGACGCTGTGCTGGCATTGACCGTGCCTGTGGGGGGGAAGAACCACACTGTCATGCGCAACCGCCACGTGTGGATGCACCCAAACATCCTCTTGAAAATGCATCCAGTCTATACGGCGCGAGACCGCTAACAACTATCCATGCAATGTAGGGAATGCAACAACATGATGCAGGACGCTCCGCCAAGTCAAACGTGGCAGCTGTGATGCTGAAAAACAATCCACACGTTGCTGGTTATGCACACAGCCACATGTGCCAACATACACAACACTACGTACTACACACTGATCTACGTGCAATACTGCGCAAAAGACATGGTGCACACGCATACAGGCCAGCTCATCGAGCAATGGCAACCAGCCAATACGCCTGCAGGCAAGGCGTCACGTACATCTCGTGCGCTACGTGTTGCTGGGGACTGATCTCTCTTCCTCAAACCACTGGAACCACGGGCGTCACTGGGTACTATGCTTTGCGAGACTCCAATCATCGTGTTTGGCCAATGCGTATGGTACACTATGTATGTATTACACTATGTATGGGGCATAGCGCGTAGATGAAGACACACTGAGATTGGTTGTAAATGGGGGACTGATGGTTGATAATGGTTGAAAATGAAACATGGGTCCCGACGAGCATTGTGTGTTTTCCCACTACTCTTTTCCCTGTAGCTCTTCCTCCTTCATCCGGGTGTGCTCTTCCTCTGATCCATGCAGTGATTTGATAGTAAACTCCTGGGTGTGGTGTTGTGGGGGGTGGATATGCAGTGCTCGCGTTGTTGTTGTCAACTCATCCACAACCGCACCCCCTTCCCCACCTGCAGCTCCTCCATGGGCTTGTCCTCCGTGCGCTCTGCTTTGACAACAGCCTCTGCCGTGGATGCCAGCTTTTCATTCCAGCTGGGGTAATCTGGGTTGGCCACCCTTGTTTCACCATCAAGTGCACGTTGCTTTTGCTCCTCGAGGATGTTGGGGTCATTGTCGTGCATGGTACCTGTGCCCTGAGTGGATGGGAGAGGGCCTGCTGTTGATGATGAGGATGATGATGGCACGGCATGGCATGGATGCATCCATCCATCACGTTTTCTTGCCCCTGCCGTGCCATTGCGACCTCTGACGTACCATGCTACGTGATGCAGCACGCATGGACGTTGAGATGACACGAGCATGCCACAGAATGCTGCCGGCTTTACGCCTGATCATCATCATCATCCTCTACTGCGCAAGAGCTGTACAACCAATCAAAGAGAGGAAACAAGGTGGGCTACAACAGGGCGTCTATTTATTACACGAGAAATAACAACAACAACATAAAAAACCCATGTATCGTCTAGTTTTTTCGTGCAGGTGGGGCCTGCCCATTACTCGGCCACTTGAGCTGTGGAACACTCCCGTTTGCTGCAGGTGGTGGTGTAAACGGTTGTTGTTGTTGTTCGGTGGGAGGAGCTGGTGTCACGGGGTTGGTATCACTCCCTTCTTGCGCATCCGCCGGAAACAGCTGTGCACGCAAGATGCCATGCAAACGGTCAAACAGTTGCCGCTTGACATCATCAAATGCCATCTCCAGGCGTGTGAGCTCCTCTGTTGCATTCTGTGTGTGGGGATGATTGTTGAAAGCGCTGTACAGTACTTGGTGGTCGGTTGCATCAACTCGCTGTATGTGCTTGCACCATTTATAATGGCATCATCATCACCAATGCACGTTTCCACAGGCAACAACACACCTGGTTGTACAGAAACAACCCATAGTACAAATCAAATGAATCATTGGTCGTGTTTTCCACCAATGTAAGCAGGCTCTTGAAGCCCTTTGTGTCGATGTCTGTGGGGGACAAGTCCATGGCCCCCAACATGCGCCCCACCGTGTGGGTGATAAACTGTGTGCTTGCTGCCTTGCGATCGTGTTCCTCACATGACATCTCCACCATAGTACAACCCTCATCACGAAACACCTGCGGGCGTGGACAGTCAAGGGCACGTATACAACAATGTACAATAATGTACAACAAACAGCCACACACTGCAGATGCATAATACACAGCCACAAGTACACAGCCACACATGATCCAGCACCTTGAGAAACGTGTCGCATCGTTGTTGCCGTTGCTTGCTGCTCCCAACGCGCACTTTTTCATACATAAAGTTGAGCCCCGTCCATGCATCCCTCCCACTATCAGGCCCAAACATGGGGTGCGTGCACAAGATATCCACCTATGTGGTACGTATTGTTGCACATGGAGTGGGAATCGCAGTGGTGTGGGAATCGCAGTGGTGTGGGAATCGCAACCGTGTGAAATGCTCATCATGAAATGTGCATGAATCGTCATGCAGAGAGTACTGTGCAGCACAGTGCGAGACAACAAAAAAAGCATCCCCCTGTGAGACAACAAAGCCATCCCCCTGTGAAACAGCAAAAAAAAGAAACATCCCCCAACAAACCTCAGGTGGCAGGTGTGTCATCATGAGCTGCTTGGGAAACACCTTGACTGACAACACATCCACAAACAATGTATTACGACGCAGCCGCTGAATGGGCAGGCTCGTCAGGACCTGCTCTGTGCTCAAAATGCTGGGGGCAAGGATCACCTGGGTGAAGGGTGCATGATGCCAATATGTCAGGATGATATGTGTGATGGATGCATGTGAGCATGGCAGCAGGATGCATCCACACCAACAACATGCTACATTCCACACCAACTCACACCGCCAATATCATACCACATCTGGGTGGTCTTCACAAAAATCGTCCATGTCTTGGAAAAATTGCACCCCCAGCTTGGCTGCGACATCCCCGTAGGGGGAGCGGCTGGTGGCAGTCACACTGTGTCCGTGGCGTAACAAGCGCTTTGCTAAAAACTGGCCAAATGTGCCAAACCCCACAATGCCAATCTTGAGCTGTTTGGAGCGTGCAAGCTGTGCTTGGGCTTGATGCTCGAAATCAAAGGGCATGGCTGCATCGAGGGCGCGCACCTCGAGTTGTCCTGTTGTTTTTGTATGTAGTTGTATGTACGTGATGCGTGCCATGAGGGGAGGTTGCTGTCCACCAGTAAAAACAAGCACACCTCGACGGGCACGACTGCCATGGAGCCGGTGTTGTTGAGTAGGCAACCATGCTGTACGACTTGATGAACAATGTAAGCTGCTACTTACACGATCACATATGTGTGTAGTGTGTTTTGATGAAGCAGATGAGGCAGGGAGAGCGTGGCAGGTAGGCATGGCTGCTGGTCGATGTGGGGAAATGTCGTGGAATCGGTAGCTGCGTTCCCAAACGGTTTATGTTGTTTCGGAGTGTGGTAATGTTTTGACCGCTACTGTGTACATCTCGTTTATTCAGCGTTTGTTATTTGTTTTGTGCACATCATCGTGTACATCCCCCCGTGTCACCATAATGCCCTTATAATGTCACCATAATGTCTCATGACAGCCATGGTGTTTCATCTACAGCAGGGGCAGGGGCAGGGGCATCCTTGACACCAAGCATCTGGCCCAATCTCGAAGCCATTCAATCCCAGCAGCTTGCCACAGAGTGCATAGCCATGAAGACAATGTGCATAGGTATGCGCACATCGTGTTGTTGTGTCTATGATTGATGGATTAACCGAGCTACCTCTGATCACCATGCACTCCCAAACCCAGAGCAGCAACGCCGGGAAGCCATGGCTAGAGAGTATGCACAGCTATATCAATTGAGGGTGCTCATGCACCACCTGGAGCAGCATGGTCGAGCATCACGAGGTGATGGGTCACGAGGTGATGGGTTAGGAGGTGATGGGCACCGGTAGTTTCTTTGTGAAACACACACTGCATGTACAACAATGCAGCTACATACACGAAAGCCATAATCATGATGAAGCAGGAGCAGGGCACCACCAGAGGTGCCATTGGTAGAGTAGCCGAGTGGAAGCGTCTATGTGTGTTTCCACACCCTTCCTATTGACAGTGTACAAAAACACCAATTTTTTGTGTGATTTTACATTAATCAAACAACCAAACGCGCTCATATACAACAGTAACAACAACTTCAACTATCCGCAGCAAACCAATACACGCAACAGTAGCTCATCAACAGATCCTTCGACAAACATGTCAGCAGTAGGTATTGACCTCGGCACAACATACAGGTACGTACCCCCCACATAGACACTTCATATCACCCAATGCACCACACGCCCCGCATCGATGGCACACCGGCTTGCAGCCGTCAAATGCCTCATCTGTGATGCTGCCTTGCATTTTGCATTGAGCACACATCCATTGCATGATTTGCACCTTTAAGGTTGCAACATACGCATACTGACTGTTTGCACATGTAGCGAGCATGCACGCGCACAAACGCGCACCCATGTTCATGAAGACTCTGCACCGTGATCCTCGGTTCTTGCGTTGTGCACCCCTTGCAACACCTGCAACGTGCTGTTTTGATAGATTCATCAATGCCAGCGGTGTGTTTCACCGCTTTTATCACACTTTGTCACTCTACACCACGCTGGCCGCCATGATCATCACAGTTGTGTCGGTGTCTGGGCCCACGACCGAGTGGAGATCATCCCCAATGACCAGGGTAACCGCACAACGCCATCCTATGTGGCCTTTACCGACACAGAGCGCCTGATTGGTGATGCCGCCAAGAACCAGGTCGCCATCAACCCCCGCAACACCGTCTTTGATGCCAAGCGCCTCATTGGCCGCAAGTTTGACGACCAGGCTGTGCAGGAGGACATCAAGCACTGGCCATTCAAGGTCGTTGACGGTCCCGCACACAAGCCCATGATTCAAGGTATTTGTGTTTTTTGAGGAAGGAGGAGGGTGCGTATACATCGTGTGTAAACCCCGTACTCAACCCTCCCCCCCCCAACAACACAGTGGAATACAAGAACGAGACCAAGACCTTTTCCGCCGAGGAAATCAGCAGCATGGTGCTCGTCAAGATGAAGGAGGTTGCCTCTGCCTACCTGGGCAAGGATGTCAAAAAGGCAGTCGTCACCGTCCCTGCCTATTTCAACGACTCCCAGCGTCAGGCAACCAAGGATGCCGGTACCATTGCAGGCCTTGAGGTGCTGCGTATCATCAACGAGCCCACCGCAGCCGCCATTGCATACGGGTTGGACAAGAAGGGCACCTCGGGTGGCGAGAAGAACGTGTTGATCTTTGATCTTGGCGGTGGTACCTTTGATGTGTCTTTGTTGACCATTGACGAGGGTATTTTCGAGGTCAAGGCAACCGCTGGTGGTACGTAGTGTGGCGATTGTGGGGTGTGCGATACATGTGTGTTGTGGCAACCTCACAATATCAACATGTGTACACATCAACATGTTTTTCACCTTTTCACACAACAGATACGCACTTGGGTGGTGAGGACTTTGACAACCGCCTGGTCGCCCATTTCGTTCAGGAATTCAAACGCAAGTTCAAAAAGGACATCAGCGACAACCCACGTGCACTCCGCCGCCTTCGTACCGCCTGCGAGCGTGCCAAGCGCAGCCTGTCGAGCAGTGCCCAGGCTTCCATCGAGATTGACTCGTTGTATGAGGGCATTGATTTTTACAGCAGCATCACTCGTGCTCGCTTTGAGGAGCTCAACATGGACCTCTTCCGCAAGTGCATGGACCCTGTGGAGCGTGTGCTGCGTGACTCCAAGATCGACAAGGCTGCTGTGCACGACATTGTGTTGGTGGGTGGGTCCACTCGTATTCCCAAGATTCAGTCGTTGCTGAGTGATTTCTTCAATGGCAAGGAGTTGTCCAAGTCGATCAACCCTGATGAGGCAGTTGCCTATGGTGCTGCAGTGCAGGTGTGGGTGTGGTGTGGGAGTGGGATGGAGAGAGAACAGGCATTATGTGCATTGCTTGTGTATCAATATCAACTGTGTTCATTTTCTCTGTGTGTGCAGTTTCACTCTGTGCAGCCAACACAAAAATCACCCACCTTGATCACCCACCCCCCTCACCCAGGCTGCCATCTTGACTGGTGAGACCCACGAAAAGGTGCAAGACCTGCTGTTGCTGGATGTGTGCCCCCTCTCCCTCGGCTTGGAGACTGCTGGTGGTGTCATGACCACCCTCATCCCCCGCAACACAACCATCCCATGCAAGAAGGAGCAGACATTCTCCACCTATGCAGACAACCAGCCTGCTGTGTTGATTCAGGTGTATGAGGGTGAGCGTCAGATGACACGTGACAACCACTTGCTCGGCAAGTTTGAGTTGACGGGCATCCCCCCCGCCCCCCGTGGTGTCCCCCAAATCGAGGTCACATTCGATATTGACGCCAATGGTGTGCTTAATGTCAGCGCCATGGACAAGACCACCGGCAAGAGCAACAAGATCACCATCACCAATGACAAGGGCCGCCTGTCCAAGGAGGAGATTGATCGTATGGTGCAAGAGGCAGACAAGTTCAAGTCTGAGGATGAGGCCATGCGCAAAAAGGTCGAGGCAAAGAATGGTTTGGAAAACTATGCATTCAGCCTGCGCAACACCATCAACGACCCCAATGTGGGCGACAAGCTTGGTGCAGATGACAAGGAGAAGCTGGAGGCTGCCATCAAGGATGCATTGGAGTGGCTCGATGCCAACCAGCTGGCAGAGATTGAGGAGTTTGAGCACAAGCAAAAGGAGCTCGAGGGCGTTGCCAACCCCATCATGACCAAGATGTACCAGGGCGCGGGGGGGGCACCCGGTGGCATGCCCGGCGGTATGCCAGACATGGGCGGTGCTGCACCGTCTTCTTCTCCGAAGGTCGAAGAAGTGGACTAAATTGTGAGTGCAGTGTTGTTTGCGGTGAGGCACATGCGTGTCTCGATCATTGATGCCCTCTCTAAATGTGTGCATTTTGTTGTGTAGTTTCCGTCCTGCTGTATGAGAAGAGCATGCATCATTAAACACACACCACATTTGCTGCTACTGTGTAAGGCTTGAATACATATATGCTCCGGATGGTTGCAATGTTTCAGCATCATTGCTGTTGTTGATCACCCTTGTGAAAGATATGGAGCGACATGTTTCCCTCTCAGCCTCCTACTCCAAAGATCCTGCAGAACTGGCATCTCAGCTGGAGGACACGTTGGCTAGCTTGCAGACAGCGCTTGCACGCATCAACGCATATCGTGTCGAGGTCAAGCAGCTTTCCAAGGAGCTTGTGGACGCAAAAAGTGCACTGGATGCTGCTGGTATTGATCCTGCATCGCTGGGAAGGACGAGTGAGGTTGGGGATGACGGGACCAAGGATGATGATGCGAGCGGACGTGCTGCACCGTTGCCCCCCAAGGCACCAACCGCAGCACGGGACGCACTGCGCAAGATCAGCACCTCCATGAAGCGCAGCAGCAGTACCAACAGCATGCACCGCGTGAGTAGCAGCACCAGTCTGCGGGGGCAGCTGCCAACACAGCAACCGTTGTTTTTCTACCACGGAGAACGCAAGGTTTGTGTCAGTGTTGTGGGGGGGGGGGCGATATTGTAGGGGCGTGTGCTCCTGCTATTGTTGGGTGTAATATAGCATGTGGGCACAGATATACCATGTGTACGCACGCATCTACACACAAACACAACACATACACACATACACCCACGGTGCACAGGTCAAGGGGTTTGTGTTTGGGAGGGAGGGGTGTTTGGAGTTTTACGAGCTTGTTGCTTCCATCACACCACCCCAATTTGTGGGTGTCGCACATGTGGATGACCCTAATTTGAAAACAGTGGGTGACCATCACGACTTGCCGGTAGGGGGGGCGTGTCATGAGGAGTGTATGTGGGGGTATTGTGCACGTGTTGGGAGGGTGCATGTGCTTGGTGTATGCATTGTGGCTATCTTGACATGCACATCAGGACAGTACATCAGGACAGCACATCACAACAGCACATCAGGACAGTGCATCACAACAGCACATCACAATACAACCTCCTGGCATATAGCCGCCACGTGATACCCCCACCTGTTACTCATTATTCCCCCCGTTCTCCCCAGCCTGACCAAGGTCAACAGTGGTTTGACTTGGGGTGGTTGTTTCACCCTCAAGATGTTATAAGTAACCTCAGTCACTACCTCACCGACACCCTGGTGGGGGACTCACCCAGCAGTGTGGATGATGGGGAGGGCACTGCTGCTACACAGTATGTGGGTGGGTGTATGAGGGTGCATGTGGGGGGGGGGGAAGGTTTGAGACACACACAGACATGTACACACACATGTACAAATACGCTCATACACGTACACAACCAACAACAGGTGGGGTGATGTGGAAGATGTGGCGTCCCCCCCCGAACCCAGCACCACAACAAATGAGGAAATAAGAGCTACCCTGGAGCATGCCAAACAGAAAGCAGCAGCTGGAGGAGAGGGAAGAGGGGAGGGTGAGACTGGGACACAACACATGCGTACACGGTACATATGTGGTGAGGAGTGCGTGTGGTGAGGAGTGCGTGTGGTGAGGAGGGTGTGTCCACCTACCATTGACACATCATCACAGTGCCTCTCGTGTCCAACCCCACTCTTCCCACCTCCACACACCTCCAACCTCCACACACCTCCACACACACACACACACACACACAGGACATCCACAGCAGATGGCAACGACTCCCTTGACCTCACAAGGTGGGACCTCCCCGTCGGACGCAAAGGGGGGCCCTCTGAAACATGGGAGCTCGTGTGGAAACAACAAGAGGGCCCCGGGAAACTCCAGCGGCTGGTGTTTGAGGGATCCACAGCTGCATGTACCATGATAACAAAGCAAATAGAGGGATGGCATACACTCGCACCAGAGCAAGTCCAACCCGCAGCCCGGTCAATGCCTGGGTCGACCCGCATGGGGGGCCCTGTGGGGGCCCCGACGGGGGAGGATGCATCAGAGGGGGATGCGCAAGAGCAGGGTGGAAACGAGGGGGGGGGAGAAAAAGGGGATGATGAGGAAAAGGGGGGCAGTGGGGAGAAAGAAGAGGGGGATGGTATGGATGCGCCGTTGCATTTGGTGCCGGGGCCCACCATGCCCCAGTTGAGTGAGCCATCACAGCTGCTGACTGATGTACAGGTGGGGTACACCTGTACCGTGTGGGGTGTGTGTATGTGGTGTGTGTGGTTGGGGGATGTGTGGTTGGGTGTGTGTATATGTGGGGTGTGGGCTGTGTGCACACTATCACATGCATGGTAGACATGACACAAAGCACATGACACAAAACACAGCATCCCATGACAAGACCCACAACCTCTGCTATGTCATACAACCCACCTACAACTACTATTCAAACACCAGTACTGTATACAAACACCTCGACACAAACACAGATACGGGCACTTGTAACAGCCCTCCCCACCCGTTATCGACTCTCCAACACATGGACACTCGTATACAGCACACAACGACACGGCATATCATTACAAACCCTGTACAGGCGGGCACAAACAGTGGCACCCACCATACTTGTGGTGCGTGATACTGGTGGGTATGTGTTTGGTGCGTATTGTAGTGAACCGTGGCACGTGGCGGCGAGGTATTTCGGGACGGGGGAGACGTTTGTGTTTCAATTGCAGGTAGGGTGCTTGTGTTGTTATGGTGGTGGTGATGGGGTTGCTTTGTTGTTATGTGGATTTGGTTTGTCTAACTGGTCATGGTTGTTTTACAATGCATGTTGTTTTTATGTTGTTTTTTTACTATTACACAACAGCACACACTGACCTGTCCCATCCCACCTCTTTGCCACACACACAAACACAAACACACACAAACAAAGACACATTTATGTACACAAACACACACAGCCACATATGGTTGCCTGGCATTGGCATCGTCGCACCGATGACATCATCAACTCCTTTTTCATGTATGCCTGTCACGACAACATTGCAGTGGGTGGGGGGACGGATTTCGCACTGTGGCTGGATGCAGACATGAATCATGGGCATAGCGGTGCATGTGATACGTTTGGGAGCCCTTGTTTGGCGAGTGATGATGATTTTGTAGTGGGGCATGTGGAAATATGGGCGCCACATTGAGAGGAGAGGGGGTGGGGGGTTGAGAGGGGTGGGTGGGAAAGGTGATGGGTGTGAGAGGGGGTGGTTGTGGGTAGTATTGTGTGTGTTGTGAAACGTGGGTATGATCTGATGTTGTTTGATGGGTGGGTATTGGAACGTGCATGTTGGTGTTTTTGTACAATGTGAGTTGGGTGTTTTATGTTGGTGTTGAGGAGAGGGTGTGTGTGAGAGAGCAGTGTTGTATTGTTACACACACCAATGATGTTGTTTTGTCAGCATATGTTGTAGTTGTATGTGTGGGAAATACACAGTGGTAAATACACACCACCAACCATGTGTAAATAAACATCAAACGTATCGCCCTTCATGTACTATGCGCTCAATGTTTGCGCTTTTTCCTCTGTGCCTCCTTTGTCCCCTTGTCTTTCCTCTTCCCCTCTCCTTTCTTGCCTCGCAGCCCTGTTTTCGAAGCTTGTTTTTTACTTTCCCCAGCTTGTTTTTCATTTCTCCCACCCTTGCCAGCTGTCTTCCTGCCCTTGACGCTCCCCCTTGCCCCCTTGTTGCCTTTTTCCTTGTTGCCTTGTTGTGGTGATGATGCTAGTGCTGCGTGTCCCTTGCTTGAAGATGGTATGCCTGTGATCACGTGATGAGCAAGGATCATGTGTATGTGATGAAAAGAAACACAATCCTCCACTGCATCACCGTATGCACATCCCCCCCACACATGCTTCACATAACATCACCCCTGTATGCTTCACACAACTCCACATACCATCAATATCTTGTCCACTCATGTCAGCCATGATGACGTCATCATACTCTTCAGCAGCAGCAAACACATCCCCCTCACCCCCCCCATGCCCTTGCTCCCCCTCATCTGACTCCCACCCTTGTTCCCCACCCATCACAGCACGCCATCCCTCCTCATCACTACTATCATCCATATCATCTTCTTCTTCATCATCCAACACATCATCATTATCATTATCATCATCATCATCACTGGCAGCACGTTTGCGAGCCTTCCCAACACCATGTCCTCCCACACCACCACCGTCTTCCTCCTTCCCATGCATCCCCTTATGTTTCTTATCTTTCCTTGTTTCCCTCTTGTTCTCCTGCGTTTCCCTCTTCTCCACGCCCCTCCTCTTGGTGGTATCTGGTGCATCGAGATGTGCTGCCATCACCCACTCACCCTCCTCCTCACTCGTATCCCCACCATCATCCTCACTATCACCAATATCACACTCCTCCTCCTCCTCCTGATCATCATCTTCACTGTCAACATCATTATCATCTTCGCCACTACTCTCACTCGCCAAGGCAAAGGGGTTGATGTCTTCTGGAATATCCTCTTCATCATCATCCTCCCCTTCATCCTCATCCTCTCCATCCCCCCCTATCTCCTCCTCCTCCTCTTCTTCATCTGTATCCTCCTCCCATGCACCATCTTCCCCATCATCTTCTCGAGCATCTTCCCCATCATCTTCCTGCATGGCCTTCCACAAGGTGTTATAATCATACCCCTTGGCGTCAGGGTCTGCACTGATGCCCTCTTCCCCAGCATCTTCCTCTTCAGCCAGGAAATCATCTGTGAGGAAATGAGAGGGGAGGGGGGATGCAAAGGGGAGGGTGTTGCAAGGGATGAGGGGGGGGTGCGTGTACAACACACATATGCATCATCACACACCACCACACACATACCAACAGCAGCATCGTCATCGCTGTCAGCACCACCATCATGTTCATCATTGAGTGCATCACGAGCACTACGCTTGGCTGCCTGTTTTCTCTGAACTGCTGTCAACCTGAGGGTGTGGGTGTGTGTGGGTGTTGAGGTTGGGATGTGTAGTGGTGGTGTTATGAAGCAGGGGGTGTGAGAGTGTGGGGGTGCGTTGAGTGTGTTGTGTGGTATAACACACACAAGGGGGATGCGTGAAAGGACAATCATTGCTGTGTGATTGCATCAAGCATGGTTCACATGTCCGCATGTGCTTGACATTCATCCACCAGCACATCCATCACATTTGGTTTTTCCATACAAACACCAACACACCAAAACACCAGCAGCAAACACAGACACACATGAACAAACACACCAGCAATACAACTGCACAATTACCCATACTACCACCATGAGAACAATACACCCCCTGTATGATCACCTACCCATAATACTTGTGAAAAAACAAGGCATCAGGGGACACCTCATCCTCTGCAAGTGCAGCAAATGCCTCACTGCCCACCCACCCAGGAGCAGCTGCGTGTTGATTGGGGCGAGGGAGGGGCTGCATAAGTGAGCTACCTCGCACCTCCTGACGTGACTGTGTGGGGTTGTGGGGGGTTGTGGTAGTGGTGGGTTGTATGTGAGCATGGTAGGTTGTATGTGAATATATTATGTACATAACACATACACATAACACACACACATCCCCACACATCCCCACACCCCCACACACACCTTGGGTTTCTTGAGCATAAATTTGTCCAGAAATGAAGCGAGGCTCATGTCCTTCAGGGGATCACCAGTGTACTCTATTGGCATGCCTGCAAGTAGAGTACGCCCCCATGCAGACACAGAGGGGTGGTAGTGTTGCATACATGCACACATTTCCCATAAACCAGCATGTGCAGCATTGGCATACAGTGGTTCTCTGTGTTGGTGGGGGTTATGTGCTGGTAGGGGGTACGTGTTGATGAGTGTACGTGTTGGTGGGGGTATGTGTTGATGCGTGTATGTGTGGGTGGGGTATGTGGGTGGGTGTACGCAGTGTCAGCCACGTGTACGTACAAATGTTTTCAATCATTCCCTCACATTCTCAAAGATCCATCACGACAATGTACATACCAGCACAACAACACACAGAAACACCAACACACATACCGTTTGTGTATATCATACTCTGCATTCCCTCCCTTGCGTTGACCACCCTTGCGTTGACCACCATGCACTGAGAGACCTTCGTGTCCCCCTCCCTTGTTGACTTTCTGTTGACCTTTTTGTTTTTCATTGTCATCATCCTTCTTTTCGTTATCGTCACTCTCATCATCACCATGTTCCTCATCATCACCGCTCTCATTATCATCACTAGCTGGTGTGCTTTTCTCACCATTATGCTTTGCATGCTGTGCACGACCATCACCATCACCATCCTCCTCCTCATCATCATCAACATCATGAAAGCGCTCCACATCATCATCATCATTGGCACCCAGGGCAGCTGCAGGCACATGAGTAAGGGCATGTGCAAGTACTGGGTGCACCTGTGAGATATAGAGTGTCAAGGTGTGTGTGTAGGTATGAAGGTGTGTGTGTGTGTAGTTATGAGGGCGTGTGTGTATAGAGAGCAGTAGGATGACACTCCTCACCCACCACACCTCCCCCCACACATCCCCCCACACGACTTACCCACCCACACTCCCCCCCACACCTCCCCCCCACACACCCCACATCTCCCACCCACACCGCCCCTACCTTTATCAATTCACTCACAATCAACAGGGCCCCTGCCGCAAAGTGCGCAGGGGCCCCCACTGCAACCTGCATCAGTCGTTTTGTCATTGCTGCTATACGTTGGGGGCTGTGATCTGCTTTGATTGACTTGAAGAGCAGGGAGAGAAACATGGGTGCCACCTTGGAAGAGGTGGGGAGCTCAGGCGCTAACAGGAGTGCATATAGTGACCTGGGGGGGGAAGGGGGGGGAGTGGGGGGGGGTGGAGAGGGGGGGGAAGAGGGGGGGGGAGGGATTGTGTGAAAGAGAGGAGGGGAAGTGTGGGAGGGGGGGGGGAGTGTGTGTGGGAGAGGGGGAACGGGATATGTATGTGTGTAGTACGTGAACATCAGGGTCATAGAAGACATGTTTGATACATACACACACACACACACACAAACACACACACACACACACACACACACACACACACACACACACACACACACACACACCTGTAAAACCTGTCTGATATGCTCACTTGATTATTAATAAGGGTGTGCAACAATAATAATGATTGAACAGACACGGAGAGATTGGGTCCATGTACAATACGAAACAATGTGTCTGCATGTACCTGTGTGTTGTAGGGGGGTGTGTTGTGTAGGGGTGTGTGTGTTGTGTAGGGGTGTGTGGGTGTGTGGTGGGGGATTGGTGAGCAAGAAAGGAGAGGAGCACAACATACACATGCATGCACAGCCAATACACATGTACAAGTACACACACACAACCATATACACACACGCACATGAGAGACAATAAAAATCACAAAAACAACAAAAACACACCTCTACAAGGGGCTCCACATCTTCAGGTTGCACATAGGGGAATGCACGACGTACACCAGTGAGGATACCTGACAGCATGCGCGAGTCCATAGCAGTAACCTGAGAGGAGGGGGGCATGATGTGTGCTTTTTGTGCTGTTGGTGTGTATATGTGAGGTATGTGAGGAAATGTGTGAGTATAGCTATACTGTGTGTGTATGATAATGTGGTAATTATGAGGCAATGTACACATCAGCATATCATACACACCATCCTGTACATACTACATACAAAACGCAACAAACTCTTGCACTCCCTCTTTCTCTCTCTCTCTCTCACACACACACACACAAACACACACACACCTGTGCCTTCTCCCCCTTGCCCTCCTCATGCCCCCCCTCCTCCACCGCACCCTGCTTCTCTTTATCCCCTTTCCCATGCCCTCCCTTGACTTTTCCACCTTTCCGTTGACCACCTTTATGGGACCGATTGGTACCCTTTTTCTTCCTACTCTGCTCCCCTTTTTTTTCTTGTCGTTTTTTGTCAGCTTCTGCAGCATAGCCAATGTGTCCGGTCAACAGCAATTTGAACAATGTGAAGTAGACATGCATGAGCTTCTTTGCCAGGGCAGCACCACCTGTGTGATTTGTATGTGTGGTTAGTATGTGTGGTTAGTATGTGTGTTGACCATGTGTGTTGACCATGTGTGTTGACCATGTGTGTTGACCATGTGTGTATTTTCTACACATCAGTTTCTTTGCAAGCGTAACCCAAGTGCAACCCACCCACACACTCAACCAACACCCAACGCCCACACCCACCCACACCCAACCAACACACAACGCCCAACCCCCAACACCCACCTTCCGATTCTCTATGAGACAGCGCCAGCTGATTGAGAAACACAATCCCATAGTAGCGTGCCCGTTCGGACAGCCCGGGTCGAAACATGAAAAACTCTACTTCCCGGACCACCACCACCTTCATGGCAGGGTGCACATTCAACAACTCACTGAGCAGAAAACACACCTAGGAGTGAATGGTGGGGGTTGGTGTGAGGAGAGGTGAAGAGGGGTGAGGGGAGTAGGTGTGAAGAGGAGGTATCTATATCGGGGAGGAGGCATGCGATAATAGGTGATGCGGTGCATACCAGGTGATGTGGTGCATAGTAAATGATGTGCTTGATAACATGTGATGTGGTGCATACTAGGTTGTGTGTTGCATAACAGCTGACACTATGGGGCTTGTCGTACTACGGAAAAAAGTGAATATCCACCAACACACCTTGGATGCCACTTTTCTGTCAGGGTCGCCCAATTTATTGACCAAGCATGCCAGTATACGAGCTTCCCCCTCTGGTTTGACTTGTAGTAGGTTTGCCAATGCCTTGGTTGCTTTTTCTTTCAACCATGTGAGGGTGTCTTTACTGCATGCCTCCAGTGCCGATATGTAGAGGGCATACCTGAGGGTGTATGCATGTGAGTAGGGGTGTGTGTGAGGGAGTGTGCATGTGAGTAGGGGTGTGTGCACTGTGAGATGTGATGGACGTGTTCTTGTTGTCGATGGTGTTGATACATACGATGCATGTTGAGCGCACGAATGTGTCAGCATACAACCAAGCATGCAACCAAGCATACAACCAAGCAATAGTCATGTACATGCTACATTACCCCCCCCATTCCATACACAAACCTGCGCTTGATGGCATCTTCCATTGCATATGCCAACAAGTACTGCTCCCTCACTTTCCCACTCGTAGGCAACCCACCCAAGGCCTGCTGCTCAAAAAACCTCAACTTGCGATCAGGTAACAACACCCCTGTAAACAGCTCTTGCAAGGCATCCAGTGCTGTCCCCACCACCTGCTTGCCACTCCCCCGTTTATTTGCCAACTGCAGCAACGCGTCCAATGCTTGGACATTGCCAAACACGTTTTCGTTGACCAACACCGTCATGGCTGCAATTCGATCCTGCGTGGTTCCGCTCTTGCGTGCTTGCTGCAGCCAACGCAGGTCCCCTCGTCGACCGTGGTTGAGCTGCCATGCAAATGCCTGTGCCTCACACTCTAAAAGGGTCTCTGCATGGCGACGGAGAGCGTCGATGGCGAGCGGGGTGATGCCTGCCGGGGTGGTGGATGCGGTGGGGAGGGGTGGGAGCTGTGCGATGGCTTCGTGCCATATGGGGGAGGCGTCCTTGGGGAGGAGGCTTGCGGGTGCAGTGGATGGGGATGGCTGGGGGGCTTGTGCATCTTGGATACCCCGTGCGGGGGAAGGTGTGGCAGGCGCAGCAAGTTGCCGTCGTGATGATGCACTTGGGTGTTTGTCACTTGCTGCCTGCTCCTGCCGCCGTGACGCTTTGGTGGGTTTCATTCCCTCGTCTTCCTGAGCGCTGCCAAGCTTTTTGCGTGCGTTTAGGGGCTGAAAGTCAACGTCGTCAAATCCCCCATCAGCCACGCCGTTGCTGCCAAAGCCAAGCTGCTTCACAAACGAGGCAATGTCGCTTTGCAATTGCTCATCAATATCTTCATTGTCTACGCTAGGTTTGGGCTGCTTTTTGCGACCACTGGCCGCAGATTTGATGTTGTTTGACCGAGCAACCATGGCTTTGGCTGGTGATGTGGTTGAATGGTATTGTTATGTTGTGTGGAAGGCATACATGGTGGTTTTGTTGTTGTTTTCTTGTGGTAGGTATGGTGCTCTACTGTGAATAAAACAACAGCAAGTACGTGTGTGACGCCCTGGAACCAATGCTCATGACAGGGTGCCACGAGCCACTTGTCACTGCGCTGGTCTGTGTGAGCGCTGTATGAGCATGGCTGCTGCCAACATGGCAGTGCAGCATAGGTGTAGGCGACACCACAACTACCACTACCTGCCAAGTAGCACTGTATTATGTACAGGTTTTATACAACATACAAAAGTCCCACACAATTGCAACCTTTTGACACCTTGTCACAACACGTTGCATCACAACAGGACTGTTTCTATGTAGAACCCATGTAGAACCCACCAATGTGCATCGGATAGGTTGCATTTCCCGCTAGCTTCTGATCGTGCCCACCCACGTCAAACAGCACTATGGGTGTTCTCACTACCCGTGTTGCGTTGCGACTATGTGTGCTGTGCACGTGGTTTGTGCACACAGTATTTATTGATGCTGCCCACCCTGTACCAACATTTCCTTGGTCCACAACACACCGAGGTATGCCACACCTCGTTCACACCTTGCACCAGAGAACATATACCACCACATACCACACCACCACACAGGCCGCAGTATGCGGTCCGATGCTACCAGCACTGCCGAACTGTATGCATCACTGATCACAAGCAACCCACAACTTGGGCAGCAACTCAAGCCACAATTTCATATTCGACCCCCTATGGGTTGGGTCAACGACCCCAATGGGCCCCTGGAGTATCCCAAGGGCACCTATCATTTATTTTTCCAATACAACCCAGCCGGCAGCAACTGGGTATGTTGCTGGATGGGGAATGTTTCTGCATGGTGTACACATGGGTTCCATGGTTATACATGTTATACATTGGTCACACTGTCAATACTGCCACGGACATTGATGCTGCATCATACACAGGGTGCACCATACTGGGCACATGTGGTGTCCAATGACATGGTGCACTGGCGCACACTGCCCATGGCACTCACCCCAGACACGTTGTATGACTATGCTGGTGTATTCAGTGGCTCAGCCACTATTCTGTTCAACAACACACCCGCAATTCTATACACTGGTAGGTTGAGAGGGGGTAGGTTGTCCCATCACCGTGTTCCCATCCCAACACCATCACCCCCCACACACCCCAGGTGTTTCTCGTTTCGATACGCTTGGCTACTACTACCAGGTGCAAGCCCTTGCCACCCCTGCCAACCTCTCCGACCCAGACCTCACGCGATGGATCAAGCAGCCAACGCCCATCATGGCCGATGCCCCCCCCGGGGGAAGTCACTCCCAATGGCGTGACCCCACCACCACCTGGATTGCCCCTGATGCTACATTGGGCAACAACACCTACTGGGCAGCTGTGGGTGCGCAGCAAGACTGTGTGGGTGGGGCGGCATTGTATGCATCTGCCGATTTCCTTGCATGGGAATATCGAGGGGTGTTGTTTTCACAGCACAGCTTGGGGGATGCGTCGTGTGTGCCTCAAGTTGGTGGGGGCCAGTGTGACCAGTTCAGTGGGTGTCCTATGAATGAGTGTCCTGATTACTTTACATTGAGTGATGGGGAGGGTAGTGTGTCTATCATCAAGTACTCTGACCAGGTATGTGTGTGTGTGGTGGGGGTGGTGTGTGTATGGATGGTGTGTATGTGTTTTGGGGTGTGCAGTGTGATCACCCTCCTGATTTACTTTACAATCCCCTCAACAACAACACAATCCCCTCAACAACAACACAATCCCCTCTGCAATAACACCACAATCCCCTCTGCAATAACACCACAATCCCCTCTACAACACCACAATCCCCTCTACAATAACAACACAATCCCCTCTGCAATAACACCACAATCCCCTCTACAATAACACCACAATCCCCTCTACAACAACACCACAATCCCCTCTACAACACCACAATAACCTCTACAATGACACCACAATCCCCTCTGTTTCCATGCAGGTTCGTGGGCGCGCCCCCTTTGGTCAGGATTGGTACATGATCAGCGACCAGCCCCTCAATTACACCAACACACAAGGCGTGTATGTCAATTCCTACCGTGGCCGTCCCTACACACCCCAACTACTTGATTGGGGCAGTTTGTATGCGAGTAAAACATTTGCGACGCAAGATGGGCGGCGCATATGGTGGGGGTGGGCGTATGAGACTTCTGTTGGGTGTGTGGAGATGTGTTCACAGGGGACGGCACTGACTGATGCTATGGTATGACGATGTGTATATGTGTACGTCTATAGGAAAGTGGTAATGTATATATGTGCATGTATATATGAAAGCACTTGTATAATACATGAGAGTACTACACCACCACCAACAACAACAACACCAACAACAGGGATGGCAGGGTATGCAAACACTACCAAGGGAAATCACATTCGACCCACTGGCAGGCACACTCCTCATGCAGCCTATACAAGAGGTGCAGTCATTACGGAAGCAACTGTTGTTTTCTGCCAATACAAACGTCACCCAATCGGTATGGGTTGGTGGGTGGTGTGGATTAATTGACATCTGTGTATGTTTCATGATGTTGCATGTTGTACATGATGGTGCCATACCATGTGTTGCCGTGTGTATTCCCCACATATTCCTCAAATACTACCCACATCCATCCTCTGTCCACAACCCTCCCCACAGTCTGTTGTGTCCATTATCCCCACCACAACATTTCAAAACCCAGCAGACAACAACAACAGCATGATGCAAGTGGAGGCCATTGTGCAGTTCCGACTCACCACAGACCTGTCCACCACCACCACCGCTGGACGAGAGCAGCCATACAATGTGGGCATTTCACTGTTGACTGGGCGCAGTGGTGAGGCGTCCATTCGTGCAACGGGCACATGGGTACCAGCTGATGCCAATGGCAACCAAGCGAGGATCATGTCTGCGGCAGTGTATGTGGATACACGCAATGCAGGGGGTGCCACGCAGCCCACACTGCAGGGTGGGGGGGTGGTGCTGCCACCAGATGGAATCCCAGTGGAGGAGCTGGAGCTGCGTGTGTTTATCGACCACAGCATCATGGAGACGTATGCGCTGCGGGGACGCACGTGCATCACCACGCGCATCTACCCTCTGACACAGGCCACTGATGGCTGGGGGTTGGGGGTGTTTTCTGTTCATACTGTGGGCACAGTTGTCAACAGCACGGTGTGGAGCTTGGGCAGTGGCACAAACAGCACACTGCTTACGACTACCGTGGCGCAATGATGAATACCCAATGTATTGATTTCTTGTGTTTTTCTGCATCAAGACTTCCCTTATTATTTCGTATCTCTACCCCTTAATTGTCTAGCACACGCCCTATACATACACCGCATACACCCTACAACCTGCATGATGCAGCAGAGCACCCTTTTGAGGTCACAACAGTCCCGTAGCCTGCCCAAACTCGTCCACACACCGTTTACTAAAACCACAACACCATCACGCGTGGCATTGTGCGTGCGCAAGCCTGTTCATGGTCGCTATGTGCGTCATTGCATCACCAAGGCTCACAGCGACGGAGGGCAGGAACTTGCACCACCTAGCGCGAGCCGACCCCAAGATGCTTTCAAATCTGCAGCTCTGCGCCTGCAAAACCTCCTCAATGGCGTAGGGTGCGTGTGTGAATGCAAAAGCATGCGTCATTGCGTTCTTCTGCTGTGCTCGTTGCGTTGTATTCCGTTGCTGCTTGTTTGTAGATCCCTCCTAATGTTTTACGTCTTGCCTTCCACACACAGAGATGGAGAAAGTGAGATGATTGACAACCTCCTGACCGTGCAACCTCCAGAGACCAAGCTTGTCCTCTCCCTCACTGCTGCCGCCATTGTGAGCAGCGTTGCCTACTTTATTTGCTGGATCCTAGGGCTTGACCCCTTTGGCGGAGCAACTCTCTCTGTCGCAAGCCTTCGAGCAGCCCTGGTCGGCGCCCTCGCTGCCGTCCCCCTCGTGGTTGGCAACTTTATCGTGTGGGCCGATTTCTCTGGCAGCACCACCTATTTGCCCATGGCCTTTGTGCCAGAGGAGATTCAGGATGCCAAACTACGGACATACGAATCCATCATTGGCAACATGTCGGGGTCACAGGTTGCAGCTGTGCTCACAGCAGAGACATTCTCTTCAATGCTCATGGCCCTGCCTGCTGCCTTGGGTGGCTTGATGCTGTGCTTCACCAGCCTTTCGAATATGACGGGTGGTGATGCTGTATCCAGTCAGTTTCCCATGGCAGCAGCAGTGTCCGTGACGGCATTCATGGCATCCATCACCCAAGCAGCCGAACTTGCCGTATCTGATGAAGAATATGTATGTTTTTGGTTTGTTTTGAGAAGGGGCGGTTGTGTTGGTGGGTGTGTACATTTATCATCATCATTTGCAAGCAATCGCTCATCTTCATCAGCATCAGCATCCCCCATTAGCATCATCATCATCATCATCATCACAGAACCAAATTTGTGATGCACTGGACAACTCTGACCGGTATTATCGTGTCATGGCCATGGGCAAGGACTCTGGTCAGGCAGATGCTGCAGAAGCTTCCGCAGCCTTCCGGGCAGTGGCACTGACATGGCTCGCACGAAAGCGAGTCGCAGCACGCGTGGCGGCCGTACTTGCCGGATGTGAGGTTGCCTACCTGGGTGTTTTGTGGCTCCAGGTGGACGACCTGACTGCCCCAATGGTCGCAGCACTGATTGCAGGTGCTGTTGAATTTACGTTTATGAGGCAGCGCATTCAGAAAAAGCAACGTGGCACGGCATGATGCGATACGGCATGCATGTCGATGACCAAGGTTTTTGCTATTGAACATCCCATGGTGGGGTGCGTCTCAGGGTTGCGTTGTGTGTGTTTACAGCCAATGCATGCCCGGTCACAACCCATCAAAACATATATCATCGTGGTCGTCCCATATGCATATCATTGGGATTTTATTGTGCACAGTGGGCGCCGTGACGTGTCGCTGTTGCTGTTGCAGATGACCCCTCATCATGACTGTCATTTTGTGTCTGCTGTGTGTTCTATGTTTGCATCGTTTGATATGCCGTTTGCATGAGCATGTGCATATTGTTTGCATGTGACACACGGTGTTGTTGATGCCCATCAATGGGGGGCTTCCCATATGCATACGATGGTGATGGTAGTATATCTGACAATTTTATGTGCACGTGGTATGTGCATATTTGTTTGGTTTGTTTGTTACACACATAGGGTCATAACGTTTTACACAAGGTTGCCATGGTGGCCAATCCCGCCATGGTTTTTGGTCGTGTGCATGGTGTGCTTACTACTGATGATGATGATGCACCTAGTTGATGAATGAATGATTTGTCTGTCTCACCTGCTGTTGCTGCAGGAGTTTTGATCACGTGTGAAAGGATGATTGAGATACAGGTGTTGTTGTCGACGTGTGTGAAACGATGATAATGGCGGTGTTTGAGAAGAAATGGTCTCTATATATTGAGACACTTTTGTTGTTGTTGTGATAGACCCCAGGAGGATAGACATATTGTGGTGGGTGCATGGCATGCCAGAAATGATGATGCTGTGTAGTTGATGATCGCCACAACCATGATGGTTTTTGCACACACACATATACGATGTGATGATGATGATTTTTTTTTCCACCATAAAAACTTGCATGTGTCCCTTTGTGTGACATGCTTTGTTGTCCAGCTGATGCTGTGTTGCAACCCCTCTTATATCTCATACATGCACAGCAGCAGCAAACAGGTCTCGCAAAAACACGACTGTTTACATTAAGGATACATATAATGATTGCACAGAGAAACTATATCACGATGCCGGCCGCGGCAAATTCTTCACGTCCTCGTCATCCTGGTCATCAAACACCGTTTTGGGATACACCAGGTCGGCATCAGCACGCGCCCCTGGGGGGGGCTCCCGCCATGCCACGTCGTCCGCACATGGCAAGTATGCGTGCTTTGTCGCATTGCCCACTGGTGTGAAATCATCCTCTTTTAAGTGCCACAGATTGTAATGCTTCATCCAATAGGTCTTGTGCTCCTGGCCACTGTAGCAGATGACATGCAGGTAGAGCATGGATGGTGCGCACACATGCCATGGCCGCCGCCCCGGGCAATGCCCCGTCCAGCTCACTTTGCCAAATTGCGAGGGGTGCAGAGCCAGTGCAGCAATGCCTGCGCGTTGCAACTGTCGGCAGGTACGCTTGTTGTTGCAATGCTTGTAGTGCTTGTCGTTGAGGCTGATGAGCCATTCTTGATCAGTCAGGTAGCTGTAGAATGATTTTGATGTGTGTGAAGATGGCTTGTGATATGCGGGTGATGATATGTGCGGGTGATGACATGCACCCATATGATTGATGAAGTACAACAAGGGCAATTTGTCATCAAGAAAAACAACACATATCACCATCACGTACTTGTCACGTTCAGGGGCAGCAGTGGCCCATGCCCGCACTGCCTGGACAGTGCGTTCATTGTACTTGATGACAAAATTGCCAGTGTTTAAATGTGTGTATTCATTCATAAACGCCATGTCTGCACCAGTAAGCTGCAAAAAACGATTAAAGGTGGGCCACACACGACGCAGGAATGAAACATCCACATCGGTGAAATGCACATTGACCCCCAATCGAAGCACCTCCCACACGATCGCTGGCTTGCTGTGCACGAGCTTGCGATATTGGGGGCTCCCAAATGAGTAGTCTGTGCCTGATGCAAAATCCCCCAGCAGGTGGGTGGCATTGTAGCATGGCAACCGCAGGCGCAGGCACTCAGCGAGGGATCCGTGATCAATCGTCACGACGATATAGTTGAACGCTTTGCCATACTTGATCATGGAGTAGAGGCAATTGAGGAGCATGGGGCGCTGTGCAGTGGTGAAAAAGGTGACAGACACACTCTGGCGAAGTGTTTGCTGGCCAAGTAATCTCCGCAGATCATTGTGCAGGCCCTGATACTCGAATCGCATGTCGGGTGGAGCCGTCCATGGTGCTGCATATTGCTCTAGGTTGTTGATGATGGATTTGGTCAGGGCATGGGTTGGTTGGGGGGGGTGGAGGACGAGGAGGAGGAGGAGGAGGGCGGATGATGGTTGGGGCATGTGTGGGGATGTGGTGAGTGCTGCTGCTGGGGTGTTATTCTACGTGTTGGGGTGTTGTTGTATGACTTACTGTGAGTGCTCACTACATGGGGGGTTGATGTAGCTAATGGAGTGACATGGAGCTGGTGCTGGGGATGTGCTGGTGGTGTGTGTTGTATTGCACCGTGCAATACAATGGTTATTGATATGTATTGTGCGTTGAAAATGAGCACACGATCAATGTGAGGTTGAATATATTTGTTCATAACTTTTCACCTGCACACAGGCGCCTGCCAGAACTTGCATTCTTTTTCCAGCATAACGCTCTCATTCATCTCCATTGTGTGCAGTCTAAATAATGCCGTACCAAACGGATTTGGTGTAAATCATTGTAAACCATTAAATCATTCCAGGCTTCAAGATGCTGTGCAGTAGGCCTCGTATGCAGCGCTAAATCCCCCTCCCCACAACAACAACCACCGTTCAATCAACCATGAAATCCCACAGCAGCTCACAGCGGAGCATCTTCTCTCTGCCATTGCTGCTCACCTTGTTGTGTGCTCATCTACCCACCCTGCTTGCAGCAGCCCCACCAATACATAGCATCGTTCCAGTAGAGTGTGGGCTGTACTTTACCTGGCAATCCCTGGGCATTTTCTACAGCCATCGCAAAGTGGGCCAGGCAGGCAAGATCACCCGCGTCGCGTGCTGCAATGATCAGGAAAAGGAGCAATACCGTGACATTCTGCACATTGTACCTACCCATGTGGCACCATCATACACCGTACATCCACGCACGGGGGATGTGTATTCAGCCTACAACAAGCCATTGGCGGTGTTGGACTTTCTCACCAACAATGCCGTGGAGGAAGAATACATACTGGTGATTGATGCAGACATGATTTTTGTGCAGCGCTTCAATCCAATAAACATGGGCGTACGTCCAGGGTGGGCTGTGGCAGCGTTTTTCAGCTACATGCGGGGGGTCAATAATGAATTGGCGCTCAAGCATGTGCCCGAAGTTGCCCCTCGGAACGACACCCTCGCAGGGCCCTTGGGTCGTCGTGGTGACATGTGTGGTGGCTTTACATTCATGATGCGTGATGATCTGGCACGTGTGGCGCCATTGTGGTTGAAGTACACAGAGGACGTGCGCTTTGATGAAGACGTAGGTGGTGGTGGTGTTTTTGTGTGAGGGGTGCGGTGAGGGGGTGTTTTGAGTGGTGGGATGATACTCGGATGTCAACGATCATCACTTTGTCTGTATTATATCACACACACACAAACACAGGCATGGCGCTTGTCTGGGGATCAGTATGCCATTCACCCAGGAGACAAACCATGGATATCGGAGATGTATGGCTACTCGTATGGTGCTGCCAAGGCTGATGTGTGGCACATTGCTGCACATGGTGCAATGGAGTACCCCGAGTATGAACTGGCAGGTGTGTTTTTGTGTTGGTGTGTTTTTGTGTTGGTGTATTTGTGTTGGTGTATGTGTGTTGGTGTATGTGTTCAAGTGGAGCATGTGATGTGGATGGAAATGCGCTGGGAAAGAGGCAGGTGAAAGTGTGTACACAACAATACAACAACACATACACACAATACAACACACACACATACACAGAACCCCCCATGGTCATGCATTATGGGTTGGAGTTTACAATTCCCAACACTGGCTATACATGGGATAAGCATTGGTTTTATGGGTTTGATGCTTTGAGATGTCCCCCATGGGGGCTTGACCCAAAAGTGCGTTCTATGGGGGGTTTGTTTAATCACCCACCTATGCCCAGTCAGCTCAAGAGCAAGGTGTGTGTGGTGAGGGGGGGTGTAGTGATGAGGGTGTGTCGTGGTGTGGATGTGTTGTGCAAAATGTGGTTGTTTGTAGGTTGTGTGTATAGTGTGTGTGTGTTGCATGGTGTTGCATGGTGCATGTATATGCAGCTTGCCTTGTGTGTGCGGCATACACACACACACATACACACACAGGGTATGGCGCTCATGCGTGACCTGTATGCCATCATGACAATCAACACGCTGAATGAAGCACTGTGTGAGAGACACTTTGTCAAGTGCCCCCCTCATGAGGAAATGGAGAGGGAATGTGCCAAGGTAGGTGCGAGAGCTGTGTGTGAAGAGTGTGTGTGTGTGTGTGGAAGTGTAAGTGTGTGTGTGTGGAAGTGTGGAAGTGTGTGTGGAAGTGTGTGTGTACAATCACACATACCCTGTACCTAGTGCCTGTCAATTACTCATGCATACACACACACACACACACAATCACACATATCATGTACCTATTTCTCCCAATTACTAATTACTGATACAGGTGCACATGATATCAGAGCAGGTCAATCAAGGGCTTGCATACCTGGAAAAGGAGGGTGTTGGTGCTTGTACAGATAATGATGTATGTTGCTTGGTGCTACGTACTGCTGTGTGTTGTGCTGCTGTGTGTTGTGCTGCTGTGTGTATATGAATAGCAATGTGTTGCATCCACTGGTGGTGTTCATGATCTTGTAGGGTGTGTTTGTTGGTTCTTGACACATACAACATCATGGGATTGTACTCCTCCCACTTATACACACAACACTACACACACACACACTATATATATATACACTATACACACACACACAGCCTCGGTGTGGCATGTGGGCAGATGCAGGTGAGTGTGAGAAAAACCCCAACTACATGGGTGCTACATGTCGGTTATCATGCAAGGTGTGCAGTAAATCAGTAGGTAGTATGCACCTGGATGATTTTAGGCATGCTGCTTGGGAGGATCGGTATATGAAGGTATGTGGGTGTGGGTGGGTGGGGGGGGGGGGAGGGGGAGTGTACCTGTGTATGTGTGTATGTGGGGGGGTGTTGAGGGGAATGTGTATGTATGTGGGGGGGGGCGCTGTGCACCCCCCATTGAAAACACACACACTGTCTAAACACACACACACACAAATACACACTGTCTAAACACACACACATACACACACACACATACAGGGTACTGATGCTACCAAAACCACCACCAGCACGACCTCTGAACCCAACACAAAGCAAAATGAAGCACCACCAGTCAAACAACTCCCTGCTGGTCAACAACGACGAGAACCAGAATCCACTACCATGACGACTGGTACTACCACAACTGACGGCACCACCACAACTGCAACCACAACCACAGCAGGTGGTGTAGCAAAACAACAACAACAAGAGGAATACGAAAAACAGCGTGTCCGCCAAGATGCTGCTGCCAAACTGAAACAGCGACAGCAAGAATTGCATGCACAGCTAGATTCAAACACTGGTCAACATGTGAGTGAACTCCTCGTGGGGGGGGAGGTGCCAAGGGATGGCAAGCATGGGGATGGCAGTCGAGTGGAGAATAAAGAGGGTGGGAACACACATGATGGGCATCACATTCCTGAAAATGTACATCATGACACACCCACCACTACAACTACCACTGGTGGTGGTGGTAATGGTGGTGGTGGGAGTGGTGGTGGGACGACAACAGGGAGTACAGGAGCAGGGGGTGTGTTGAACAAGGTTGGTGGTGTGGATGTAGTGACACATGTGGTGGATGAGGTGCATCATGAGAGTGTGGACCCTGTGACAGCACCACCACTAGACCCTACCATCATGGGGAATGGTGATGCTGGTGTGAATGGTGCTGTGCGTGCTGTGCAAGGTGGGGGGAATGGAGGTCATGGTGGTGATAGTGATGGGGAGGGCAATAAGAAGGGCAAGCAGGAGCATCCAGCAACGCAAATACTGATGGGCAAGTGTGCTCGTATGCAGGGGCTGAGTAGTGCACAGGTGCGTGGGAGCGTGTCTTGTGGTGATGTGTCTTGTGGTGATGTGTGTTGTGGTGGTGTGTGTTGTGGTGGTGTGTGTTGTGGTGGTGTGTGTTGTGGTGGTGTCAGTTGTGATGGTGTATGCTGTGGTGATGTGTTGTACACACGTGGTGCACATACAAAAGCATGCAGATGGTTGGTGAGGAGTGACCATCATGCAGTGTCAATGCTCTTCCCCACATCCTCTTCACATCCTCCTACAACGCATGCATACCCCTTTTTTCACGACACACACACACACACGCACAGTTGAGTGACTGTCAACATGCAGCAAGCAACGGTGTGTTGTATGAAAAACCGTCTGGTAGGGTTGCCTTGGAAGAGCAGGGGCATCAACACACAGTACATCAGCTTCATGATGACCTCAAGCATAAAAACGGCCTTGTACAACATGCTGCGGGGGGGGTCGGTATGTGAATGGGGGGGGTGGGGGGGCGGGTATATACAGGGGGGGTAGGTCAAGGGGGTGGGGGGGGTGGGATGGGTGGGTCTTTTGTTTGAAAAAATGGGGTGGATGAGGCGTGAATTGTACATCACATTGTGTATATGGTATACACTGTGTATATATGGTGTACAGTACAATATACACCCAACATAGTAGCATTGTTCACAGTTCCTGTGCATCATGCTTCAGTGTATGTGTTTCAGTGTAGACCACCATGCACACACAGGGTTTATGGTGTGGTGTGGTATAGCGTTGCTGATTTTTGTCATGCGTCCCAAGTGGAGTAAGAGGAGGGGCAGCCCACCACCATCTGCTGCTGCACGACGCCTTCCATTGTGAGTGATTGCACTGTGTTTTTGTGGGTGGTGTTTCAACACCTGGTCACCTAATCGAGAAAGAATTATTCAAATTTCATATTGAGGTAAACTCTTCTTATATACATCGTGTGTGACGAAACAAGCACAGGAGCTGTTGGCCAACCATGGTCAAAGATGTCATCAGCCGTGTTTGCGACATGTGCGAGTAGTATCCTCTGTGCTAGGTGTACAGTATACCCCGATGGCCAATAGCCACTATGAATATGTCAAGACCTACGAGCAGGACGACCGATTGCTGCCTGGATGTTGGATTGTAGTGCGCCTCGATGGGCGAGGTTTCACCAAGTAGGTTCTTGAAGATACAAGGGGTTATTGGATGTGGTTTGTTATGCACCACCAATCATCACAGGTTTTGTGATGTGCACGAGTTTGAGAAGCCCAACGACACACGAGCGCTCAATCTGATGAACGCTGCTGCCATGGTATGGCAGTCTTGTGTTGTCATGTTGACACATAGACTATGATATCCTCTGTGCGTTTGAGATTCTACCCACTTTGGTGATGGAACCGGGTACTACATACTGCACATACACACACATATGCACACACATATACACACACACACATATGCACACACATATACACACACATGCATATGTACACATATACACGCACATATACACGCACATGCACACATATGCACACACATGCACGTATATACACACCCTACACACTACACAGGAGGTGATGCATGTGTTTTCAGATATCCGACTGGCATATGGAGAGAGCGATGAATACAGCTTTGTGCTGCACAAAAACACCACACTCTTTGGTACGTGTGCTATATACACTGTGTCCACCCAATAATCCCTCCCCCTCCACAAAACATCCCTTATTTCACATCACACACACACTTCCTTATATACAACTTTTATACATATACATATATATATATATGTATAACTATTATATCTAACCCACAGAACGAAGAAGCAGCAAGCTTCTCTCCCTCATCGTCTCCCACTTCACAGCAGCCTTTGTGAGACACTGGCACACCCACTTCCCCCCAGACCAGCCCCTGCGTGCCACCCCCAGTTTTGATGGGCGGTGTGTGCTGTACCCCTGTGTGAAATCGTTGAGGGATTATTTTTCATGGCGGCAAGTGGACACCCACGTGAACAACCAGGTGTGTGGGTGGTGCGTGGGTGGTGTACGGCAGGTGCAAACCACACCCATTACATTGTGACATACAATGTACATCCACAGTATCACTCACACACACAGTACAACACATGTTTTTGGCTGCTGGTCAAGAGTGGTATGAGTAAACAAGAAGCCAATGCAACACTGCAGGTATGCTACACGTGTGTGGGTGTGTTGTACATGCAGGGGTGTGTGGGGTGCACATGGACGTGGTGAGTGATTGTGGGCCGAGCCACACACACAATAAAAACAATAACGTACAGCTGCAACAGACACACATACAATATAAACACACATGCAATATAAACACACATACAGTAACACAAGCACCAATCCCAATTGGCACAGGGTACTGTTACTGAGCAGAAGAATGAGTTGATGTTTTCACAGTTTGGTATAAATTACAACACACTTCCTGAGCAGTTTCGCAAGGTGAGGGGTGCGGGGTGGGTTGTGTTGTGGGGGGGTGTTGTGTTGTGGGGGGGTGTTGTGTTGTGGGGGAAGCGTTGGTGTTTGGGGACAAGGGTGCGTACAGGGGGGTGCATGTTTGGCATGCTGCAGTTGTATTACGCCATGTATTCATGCAGATACATGAGCACAGCATAAATACGCCTTGTCCAATCTGTCCAATCAGGGTACAGTGCTTGTGTGGCAACATGTGGTGGTACCCAAACCCACCCGAGACGGTGGCATGGTGGAAAAACAAAAAAGGGTATTGCAGCCCCTGCATGTTGATATAATTCGTGATGGTTTTTGGAAGCAACATCCACATGTTTTAGCAGACTGATTGATTGTGGGGTTGCATACTATCGCGGACGACACATCCGCATCCTGTTCGTTTTGGGCACGTGATGGAGGGATTTGATTGAATAGCAGCACACAACATTAACAATAGCAACACAACCCGTACAATCCACACACGAAGACATTAATCAACAGCGCTGCAGCCCCGCCATTCGTCATCTCGTTGACCCGCACTTTTCCCTTTGCCAATCATGGGCTTTCTGTGCTTTGGCAGTAAGCAATCAGCTGTTCGAATCAGCAGCTCCATATCACCCGACATCCCGGATGAATTTGGCTTGTCACCCAAAGATGTAGTGACCATCAACGAGGTACGAGGCATCTTGCAGTATGGCTTTCTCACATACACGCACGCGCGGACCACCACCCATACCCACTATTCCTCAACAGAATAAGGATTCAGAGCGCATCACACAGCTGGGTGGCCCTGCTGCGCTGGTCAAGGCACTGGCTTCGTCCCAAAGCGATGGGCTGTCCACCACCACCAATGGCCCCACATCCCTCGCCCAGCGTGCACATCACTATGGCACCAACAGACTGCCTGAGATCCCTCCCAAGTGGTTTATTCGTATTTGGTGGGACACATTGGATGACACCTTGATTCGTATTCTGATATTTGGTGCTGCGGTATGTGATGATGGGAGTTTTGTGTGATGGGTGTGTGGTGTGTGTGTGTGTGTGTGTGTTGTGTGTGTGTAGTGTGTGTGTGTGTGTGTTGTGTGGTGCATTCAAAGTGAGGTGTGATGGAAATAGATATATCAGCAGAAATGTATTCATGTAGCTACATTCATTGATATACACTTATTGCAAACCCACCCACCCACCCACAAACACACACACACTCACACTCACAGATATCAACTATCCTGGGCGCATCTATACCTGAACAACGTGCTGCACGTACATGGACAGAGGGGTTGGGTATATGGGCAGCAGTTGCCATCGTAACACTCGTGAGTACGTGTGTGTGTGCATAGTGATGGTGGTGTGCAGTGGTGATGGTTTGTTTTATTGTTGTTCAGGGGACATCACACAGCTATTGTTACAACCATACACACACCACAAACACCCTATACACACCCTATACACACCCCACACACATACCATACACACCCCACACATCCTAGACACACCCTATACCCCCCCCCCCCCCAAACAGCGGCTGTGAATGATTGGAACAAAGACCGTCAGTTCCAATCCCTCAACAAACAAAACCGCTTTGTGGACGTACGTGTGGTGCGTGACGGACGTGAACAGCTGATCAGCAGTGCCGATATTGTGGTGGGGGATGTATTGTGTATCGACACGGGGGACAAATTGGTGGCAGATGGGTACCTATTGGTGGGGCATGATGTGGTGATCGATGAGAGTAGCTTGACGGGGGAGAGTGAACCTATAAAGAAACATGAGGGGGAGCCGTGGTGCCGCTCGGGAACCAAGGTGTGTTTGAGGGGTAGGGTGGGGGGTGTTTTGAGGGTGTTTTGGATTGGGGTGTGTGTGAAGGTGGGCTTGTTGTATATTGGCAGTGGTATGCTGTAGGTAGGTTTGCCCACTATATGCTGTAGGTTTGCCCACTATATACAAGCTCTTGCACATACATGCACACACACACAACACCCGAGGTACACTCAACACACACAAACACTCAACACTCAACACGCTCAGCACACTCAAAACACACTCAACACTCACGCACCCCCCCCCCTCAGGTCACTGAGGGTAGTGGTCGTGTCGTAGTCACAGCAATAGGCCTCGACTCTGAGTGGGGAAAAACACTTGCCCTCGTAGTATGTGAAAGCCCCGACACCCCCCTCCAAGAAAAACTCTCAGATCTCGCTGGTTCTATCGGAAAAGTTGGTGCCCTAGTGGCCATAGTGACGTTTATTGTGCTGCTGGTGAGGTGGTGTGTGTATTATCAGGGGTTTCCGTGGAAGGAGTTTGATAGTGGTCCGTTGAAGTTTTTCCTGTATGCTGTGACTATTGTGGTGGTGGCAGTGCCAGAGGGGCTGCCACTGGCTGTGACAATTAGTTTGGGGTACAGGTATGACTTTGGGGGGGGGGTTGTGGTGGGTGGGTGGGTGGGGCAGGGGGGGGCTATGGATACACAGTACACACCCATATTGGGAAAAGAAAGGGGGATAGAAAACGTACACATACAGAAGTACACACACACACACACATACACACACATATACCCATGACACATACACACGCACAGTATGAGCAAGATGGTCAAGGATAATTGTTTTGTCAAGTTGCTGGCTGCATGTGAAACCATGGGTGGTGCCACTGCCATATGCACCGACAAGACAGGTGTGATACTGTTGTGTGTATGTTGCATGCTGTATTTGTTGTTTTACTGTGAAATACCCCATCTAATACACACGCACACCCCTACACACACACATACACCTACACAACTACACACCTACACATCCCTACACACCTACACACCTATACACACCTACAATCCTAGTCCCCCACCCCCCCCTACCACAAACATAGGAACTCTTACCGAAAACCGCATGACTGTCGTAGAAGGGTGGTTTGCAGGCCAACAATACAACATCATCCCCCCCCACACATCCCTCCCCCACTCGGTGCTCCAAGAACTCGCCTCAAACATCAGCATCAACTCTCGTGCGTTTCTCACTGTGCACCCCACCAGCGGGAGTGTGGATTTTGCTGGGAGTCGCACAGAGTGTGCTTTACTGATGTTGCTGAGGGTATGGCAACAGGATTATGAACCCATTCGCAAGGCAGCTGAGGAGCGGGTGGTGAAGGTGTATGGGTTTAGCAGCGCACGCAAGATGAGTAGCGTGTTGGTGACGACTGGGGATGGGTGTGTGCTATACAACAAGGTGCGGTGTGTGTGTGTGTGTGTGTGTGTGTGTGTTCGTGAGATGTTACACATGCAATATACATATACTGTCCTGGTGATGATGCTGGACAGCATGACGCTGCACACCAATCCCACCCCACACCCCACATCACCAAACTGTCCCAGGGGGCCCCCGAGTTTGTCATTGCTGCATGCACCCATGTCATCGACGACAAGGGACACCCTGTCCCTATGTCTGACACCATGCGCGCCACACTGCTGGCCCATCAAACAGCAATGGCATCCCGTGGGCTGCGCACACTTGCACTGGCAAGCCGGCGTTTTGCCGGGGTGGGCAAGGGGGACCCTCAGTTTGAAAAGCCACCAGAGCAGCAGATGACACTGTTTGCCATAGTGGGTGTCAAGGTAGGGAATACAACACGGTGGTGGTGGTGTTAATAGGGACGTCTGTGTTGTGGTCAACATGCATGGTCAACATGGTCCACGGTCAAAACAGTTGACACACAGTCTACACACATGTACGCATCATCAACACTGACAGGACCCAGTGCGCAAGGAGGTACCCACAGCGGTACACATGTGTAAAGAAGCGGGCATTGTTGTTCGCATGGTGACTGGTGACAATGTGCACACAGCCAAGCACATTGCACGTGAATGTGGTATTCTGGATGATGATGGTATTACACTAGAGGGGCCCGTTTTTCGTGAAATGACAGAGGAGCAGCTGATGCCCCTGCTGCCCAAGCTGCAGGTGGGTGTGGTTGTGGTGGGTCGTGGTGGTGGTGGACGCAAGGGAATCAGGGGATTGTATGTGACTGTTGTATACTGTGTATTCATGTGTCCTTTCCCTGCCTTGGTCCTCACCTCCAAAACCCCTTTCCCCCCTCTCCTTTCTCCCCTCTCCTGTTTCCTATCCCCACTCCCCTCTCACTACTCCCCTCTCCTTTCACACGCCACAGGTACTAGCACGCTCCTCCCCCAAGGACAAGCACACCCTCGTGAGTCTGCTCAAGCACAGGGGTGAGGTGGTGGCAGTCACAGGGGATGGTACCAATGATGCACCTGCTCTCAAGGAAGCTGATGTAGGGCTTGCCATGGGTGTTGCTGGTATGTACTGGTAGTGTGAATGGTGCTGGTTGTATGTATTGTACTGGTTGTATGTGTTGTATGTTGTGTATGTTGTGTATGTTTTGCACTAGGAGGGAGTACACACACACACACACACACACACACATCACACCAACTCTCACAAGGTACGGAAGTTGCCAAGGAAGCTGCTGACATCATCATCATGGACGACAATTTCATGTCTATTGTGAGAGCAGTGTTGTGGGGACGCAATACCTTTAACAATATTCGCAAGTTTCTTCAGTTTCAACTGACAGTCAACTTTGCGTCACTGGTATTGGTGTTTATTGGGACTGTGACTGTGGGCAACTTTCCACTCAAAGTGCTGCAACTGCTGTGGGTATGTATTGTGTGTGTGTGTGTGTGTGTGTGTGTGTGTGTGTGTGTGTGTGTGTGTGTGTGTATGGTATGTGTGTGTATGGTATATGTGTGGAATGTGTGTGTATGGTGTATGTGATACACCACCCACATGCACACCATCCCCATGCACACCCACCCCACAACAACAACAAGAAACACACGACACCCCATACGAAACACACTCCCCCAGGCACCACGGGTGGCATCGACTGGGTGGTAGAGGAACGCCCCCTGCATGCCATCACATGCCTCACCAAACACAAGCTCCCCACCCTCACACCCGAGCGCATCCTGCAAAAGGGGGATGTCACTGCCATAGACAGCGCAATCCGTGCATTACACACCATGCAAGAGCAGGTCGCAGAACAAGGGGTTCTTCAAACCGTTGACCCATTGACCGATTTGAAAATGCAGAGGAATGTGGCTATAAGAGATCAGCTGGAGCACTGTAGTGGTGTGTTGAAGCAGCTCAATTACCTTCACTGCATGCGGTGTGTTTGCTGTGTTTACATGAGTGCTTTGGTGCCTGTGTGGGTCTGTCATGCGTATACTTTTACAATAACAACACTATAACTTACACATACAACAACACACATGCATACACACAATAACAGCACATCCACACATCCACACACACACACACACACACACACACACCACAGTGACCCTGAGTTTGGCACCATGTGGGCATTGGTACACAGTGAACATCTCTTAGCAACACGCCTCGGTCTTCTCAAGCTGCAGCTCAGTGATAGCAGTTTAACGCAAATGCCTGAGTTTGAACAACGGGTACAGGTGCTGCAGCGACTGCAGTATGTGTCAATGGACCGCACTGTGCTGCTCAAGGTAGGGGGATGTATAGTGTGGCATATACTGCAGTGAGTTGTGTATGGAGTGGGTTGTGTAGGGATTGGGTTGTGTATGGAGTGGGTTGTGTAGAGATTGGGTTGTGCATGTGGTGGGTTGTGTATGGAGTGGGTTGTGTATGGAGTGGGTTGTGTATGGAGTGGGTTGTGTACGGATTGGGTTGTGTAGTATGTTGTGTGCAGTGCTCATTTCATAAAAGCTCCAACCCTATGTATAAGCAACTGTCCACAAATGTACAACAACCCACATATATACACTCACACACCCACCCCACACACACGCATCAGGGTCGTGTTGCATGTGAAATCAACTCGGGTGATGAACTCGTTGCCACTGAACTCATCTTCTCCGGCCTCCTCAACACCCTCTCTCCTGCTGAGGCAGTGGCTCTCATGTCTGCCCTTGTATTCCAAGAACGTGTGGATGACCTGCCCAGGGCAACCCCTCGCCTGGCTGCTGCCCAAGAGACATTATGTACATTGGCCCGGGAAGCCGGGGTGTTGCAGCGACAAATGGGTATGACAATCGACCCTGATGAATTCGTACAGCAAGCATTGAAATTCGGACTTATTGAGGTTGTGTTCGAGTGGGCCAATGGAACGAATTTTGCAGAGATTTGTCAGATGACAAAAGTGATGGAGGGGGCCATTGTGCGGACCATTATGCGCCTGGAGGAGACGTGTCGGGAGTTTCGAGATGCGGCACGCATCATGGGCAACACACAGCTCTTGGAACAGGTATTCTTGTGTGTTTTATATGGTATTGATGTGTGTTACCCGCAGCTGTTGTAGTGATGATGTTGTTGTTGATGCAGCAGCACACACCCAATCACACCCACCGTTGTGGCGGGACACAGATGGACGCAGCGTCGGCGGCAATCAAGCGAGACGTCATCTTTGCAGCCAGCCTCTATGTGGCATAGGTGCTGCAATTGGCATTTTTAACCTGTGATTTTTTACCTGTGTGTTTATTCATGACACTGTTCGCGCCTGGCATTCTTTTCATCAAAATGAGTACATTATTTTCTTGCGAGAAAAATTTACAAAAAACTCCGACAACAACCTCCCCTCTCATTTCTTTGCCACAACACCCTTGACGGTGGTGCGATGCAGCACCCGCAACCCCACTTGCTCCACTGGCAGCTGTGTCTGTGGTGTGGCCTCATGTGCAACTGCGAGATTGTCAGAAATTATAAAGTCCCCCGGCTCCCACACGTGATTGTATATCAAATGCCGCCCTGTGACAGTAATGGCGTGATGAATTTCCTCCAGCAAATCACATGTCTCTCCACGAGTGGTAATCCGGGTCCGCCCGGGGTCATCGGCATCCCAGGCAAAGGCAGACGTCATTCCGAGATGAAACACAAGGGCTGTTTGCTGGGTCTGTGGGTGAGGGTAGACCATTTTATGCAGGTGGGTATCCCGGTCAGCACGGGTGCACATCCACAGGCGATCCCACTTGGCTTGCAGGGCTGGTGGTTGGGTGAGGTAGAGCTCGGTGAGGGGGATGAAGGATGTGGGTCCACCATCGCGTGGGACGTGTACCATGTGGTAGACTGATTGTGGGTGGGTGGGTGGGTAGTGGTATCTTGTGGCGTAATTATGTGGGTGGGCTGTTTTGTGTCACAGAGCATATCCATACATACGTGCATGGGAGTATGGTGTGACACGAAAGGTACCATCAATGTGCCATCCTGTGCGGCCTACACCTGTGCAGCCTTGTGTAGGGTCGTTGGATACGCGAAAAATGTCATAGCATGGGGAGCGGGGGTGCTTGGAAAACGTCTCACTGTCAAGCTCACCAAACCATTTGCTTATTGCCTGTGTAGTTGGCATGCGTTGAGACACACACATACACATGCATATCACAGTTGTGCGCTTCAGTGTCTCCCACACCCACAGGAAGTACCACATGGCGGGCACCACTCAGCAGCGATGTTGGTTGGTCCTTGAACACAAGCAATCGATGTGTCGCAGTGTCTTCCTTGATGCACTGCACAACTTCTTGGGAAATTTCCTTGCTGAGGTCGATTCCACGGACCACACAACCCAACCCGATTTGATTGAGTGGATTGAGTGAATACGGTCGTTGCATCATCATCACTTTTAATGAAATACACAACAATATAGTACAAAAGACTTCATCAAATCAATATCAAATCATCACCCTATTTGTACAACTCTGACTAGAGAAAAAATACATCATCACGACCCTCCACTCGGCCGTTTGGCCTTCCACTTGCTCCTCCGTCGATCCCCCAACACTGCCCCAGGAATAGCCCACTTGTTCTGTGCACACCGATTGCGCTCCAGTTGCTCAAACACCTCTGGGTTGTGGTGCAGCAGTGCTCTCCCCAGGGAGGTGCGCCCCATACGAGCACGCGTCAACTCTGCAAGCTCCTTGTCCACATCACGTGCAGCCTGGGATTGTTTGTGTGTTGATGTGCGTGGATGTGTGTGATGGTGTGGTGTGGATTGCGTGATGGCTCATGATGCCCATACTTTTGTGCATTATGATGATGATGCATAATGATGATGGACAATGCCTCTCACAGCTGGATTGCACACACATACAGTGTCACCCAGCAACACAACCCCCCACCACTGTTAGATACCATAAATGCATCATAACTCATCCATCCACACCATACCCGAAGCAATTCTTTATGTAGCGCAGCATGACTCATTGTCCATGTGTTGTCATTCCCCCGCACACTATCTGACAACACCCCATCCTGCGTCACCACATACACATACGGCGCCCCCTCCACCAGCAGACGCTTGACTTCTACAATGATGTAAGAGTCTGCTTCACAGTCCCCTGAAAACACCACCTCCACTGCAGCGGGTGTTGTGTGCCTGGTGTGGTGTAGGGGGAGGGTGATGGTGTGGGTGTGTTTGTGAGTGGGGGAAGGGGAGGGGAGGGTGATGGTGTGCTGCATGAAGAATAGGTGTTGTACATGTGTATAGGTACAGGCATGTGCTGCTATGGCATGACTAGTGGATATGTGTCCACACACAATATTCTCATACACCGCACACACCACCACCACCACCACCACAACAACAACAACAACAGCATACTCACACCACAACTCTATCTCCCCCCCCCCACACACACACCACCCACCCACACCACAAACCTACCTTGAACTCCCCAATGGATTACTCATAGCATCAAACACCACCACCACCCGCACCCCCCGATACTGGCTATACACCTCCAACGCCCGTACGACTGCTTCTCTCGCATCTTCCATGGTAGTTTCCTCCCGAATGGGGGTGTCCTCCTGTTGGTCACTGTGACACAGCTGACGCCACTGGTAGAGAAAATTGTACCCATCCACTACCAACACGGGGGGGGAACGATCACCCTGTTTTGTGTGTGGTGGGTGGGGTGGGGTGATGATGATGGGTGTGATGGGTGCGGGTGATGGTGACGGGTGTGACGAGTGGAATGGATGAATACTACTACACACCCACATTCCTTTACATTCATTCCACCCACCCACATACACTCCACACCTACCGCTGTTCCATACAGATTTGCAAGTGCAGGTGAGACAGGTATGGTGGGCCCCCCTTTTCCAGAGGCAGCAGCATGTTGGAGGGCCCCCATGTCCTCCTCTGCTTCCTTTTTGCGATCACGGCGATATGAGGTGCGCATTGCTGGACGTGCAGTTCGTTGAACCGCCATACGCTGTGTTATGATGGGTAGGGAATGTTTGATGGGTGGTGTGTGAGGGATGGCAGTGCGTCCACTTTGATTTGTGTATATGCCTGTACTACCCCCTTGTACAATCAAGTACCTTGATGGTGCGAATCAGTTGGATTTGTTTTCGTACAGAGAGAGGGTGGTTGTTGCTCACTCGAGGGGGTGCATGTCGCTGTGTGGGTGCACATCGAGGGATCTGGGATACAGAGTGAAAAATAACAACAGGTGGGCAAACAACGTACCTGCTTATTGTCTTTTCCTCCACCATCGCTGCTCTGTTGTTGCTGTGTTGATGATCCCACCTTGGATGATGATCCCCCGCCTATTATTGTTCGAATGGGTACTCTGTGGAGCCTCAGTCTCTGTAGACACACGTCCCGTGGTATTGCTCTGCCATTGAATGTGCTGGTTGATCCAAAAACCATAGTGGCAGGTAGAGGCTGCTGCATACATATGAATGTATGATGATGAGGGAGGTGGTTTGAGTGCAGTCAAAAAAAGTTGTTGGGGGGTGGTGTATGATATGTCTATGGCATTGCAGTGGACATTGTGTTTGTTCAAGTGAGTTTCAACTTGAAAAATGGTATGACAAGAGTCACGACCTCTCAGTGGCTGTGGATATGGTTCGCAGCTAAGTGGATTTCGCATTCTCGCCCAGGGCACTATTTCACACATTCTCATCGCCATTGTCTTCTACATAACAACCCATTGCATTGCAGCTCGATCCGTATTAAAAAACGGCATACACGGCGTTGCGTTTGACCAATCCTGCACGCTAATTGCACACGTTGCTCAAACATCAAGACAACCCCTCTCAAACACGATACAATTACAATACAACAACTACAAATCACGCTGGGGACATAGTGCAGCTGAAAACATATCTTAAAACGCTGCTCCATGTCTCAAGCATTGGCCACCACAAGCAGCATGGCAGCACCCCCCAACACAGCAGCAGTAGTCCCCCCAGATGACCCCCAAAACACCCCAGAAGCAGTAAAACAAGAACAACCAGCACCAGCGGAAGCAGCTGCTGCCACCACCACCACAAAAGACCTACCCCCAGCACCAGTCACGCCTGCAAAGAAGAAAATCACAGCTGCAGACATCCAACTCGTGCAAAACCTTATAGAACGGTGTCTGCAGCTCTACATGTCACAAAAGGAGGTGGTTGCTGCACTGTCAAAGCAAGCACAAGTGGAGTCGGCATTTACAGATCTCGTGTGGCAAAAGCTCGAGGAACAAAACCCCGAGTTTTTCAGAAGCTACTACACACGCCTCAAGCTCAAGGACCAAATTGTCATGTTCAACCACGTGCTCGAGCAGCAGGTGGCCATGGTGCAGCGTCTGCAGCGGACCTATTGGGTCCCCGCCGCACCCAGCAATGGTGGAGGGATGATGGGCGCCCCACACTTTGCGGTGCCACAGCCCATGTATGTGCAGCCACCACCACCATTGGATGCAGGGGATGGGGTGCAGCTTGACCTGGGAGGTGGGGGGTTGGATGCCATGTTTATGGGGGGAGGGGAGGAACCTTCCGGGGCCATTCCGGTGGCAAGCCCTGTCGCGAGCCTGTCCCCGGTGTCCCCTGAGTATTCACTGGGTGGCATTGGCAGCCTTGCAGGGCCCACCACCAGCGGCCATGCGCACTCCAGTGCAGCAGCACCGGGGGGGGGCGTGTCGGGGGGTGGGCTCGAGATGCCATTGGAATTGACATTGCCCAAGAATTTCTCATTTTCCGATTTGCAGCTCGAGGGGGAGCTGCAGCAGCATGAGCTCATGGGTGGGGGAGGGGGTGGAGGAGGGGGGGGAATGCATCGGGATTTTAGTTTGGGCAACTTGTTGGACATGGATACCACAACAGGTGGTGGAGGTGGTGGTGGGAAACAATAGGCGGTGGGGGTGGGAAACAATATGCGGTGGTGATGGGAAACAGGCTTTTTTTGTGTGGAAAATGTGGTGTACCATTGAGCAGCGGTGTTTGTTTTTGCTGTTTGTGTTTGTGTGTTTTTTTTGCATGCATGCACATGATGCATGATTTGTTGCTACAGGCACTATCATTACAACATCTAGAAACGGTAACAAAAATACCAACAACATTCCTCTGTATTGTCAACTGCCATTACCATGTACCACACAAACTTCGTGTGCGTCAGCAACAAAAACCACCCTGATTACTCCTACTCCCCCTTCCGACCACCCTGATTACTCCTACTCCCCCTTCCGACCACCCTCACCCCTCAATCATCCCTGCTGCACCTCCACCTGCATGGACCTCCGTTCCCCTCCATCCTGGTTGTTCACCCTGGCCTTGACGCGTGTATGACGCTTGGCTGGTCGGCCCGGGGTGGCGCGAATGGACGAAGAGACACCTGGGCCCACACTCACCACAGCTTGCCCACATGCAATGTTCTTTTCCACTTCTGCTGATAAGGGCATGCCTAGGGTGTTGATGGGGTGTGTCAAGGTTCCACATGTTTTTGGGACACAATTGGTGGGACACATACACCACCAGCAGCAGCCAGCCTGCACCACAACATAACGAACCAACACAACCCCACAGAAAAAAAGACACCATGTGTCACTCATCGCCCCAGCACCTTTGACTGCAGCAGCCTGTTTGAGGTACTTGAGCACCACATCATCCAGTGTCTTGAACAGCAACATGGGATCCAGCTCCACCGCAGATCCAACCTTGAAAAAGAATTCATCACAAGTGTGCCTATACTCATGCCCCTCTGGGTGTGGGCATTGTTTCTGCTCCCAAATCATCAGCCGCTCCTTGGGTGTGAGTTTGGGAAAGATGGGGTTTTTGGTAATCCATCCCGGTTTGAGGATGATGCGATCTGGGTCGGTGTTGGTGATGTGATGCAACTGGACGTCGTTGGGTAAGTCACGCACGAGTTCCTCCACCCAGTAGAACAGTTCCTGTGTGGTTGGGGAACAGATGATTTATCATGGTTGTGTTTTGTATGACGTATCATGGTTGTGCTGGGATGCACAGCCCGTGGGTGTGCTGAGTGTGGCCACATACAACACAGTCTACAGGTACATACACAGCACATGGTACAACACAGCACGTAACACAACACAGCACATTACACAACACAGCACATTACACAACACAGCACATGATACAACACAGCATACAACACAGCATACAACACAGCATACAACGTAGCACATGATACAACAAAGGTACACACAAAACACAAACCCATACCGGTGGTGATGTGCGATGTACGATTTGCAGCGCAGTTGCGTTGTTGGGTAGAAAGATGAGATTAGCCATGGCGGCACCATGCAACCACAACAGCACAGTTGCATTGTTGTACAGCGCTGCTTGTTGCTGCATGCTCAAGCCCTCCACAATTGCAAGCTGAATCTCCACATTGGGGTGACATTCATAACGTTTGACCATGCGTTTGACCACCTGTCGCATGTTGAGGACGGCGCGTCCACTGCGGTCAGAGTAGTGGCGATCAATGACGACCACCTGGGTATGTGTGTGCGTGTGGGTTGTGATTGTGTTTTGAGCAGGACATGTGAGGAGGACATGGAAGGATGTGTGGTTTTGTTTAGCTCGCACCCTTTATGGTGATTGCCATGTTGTTATTGGTATCCACACTCCCATACACACATACACATACACCCACACACGTACATTACTCACATGTACATAACACACCCACCCCGCCACACCACTATTATTCCACCCCCCCACACACACCCCAACACACCCTAATGGGATCCAGTGGAGCCATTTTCTCTGGGTTGTACTGCAACACCGCTGCTACACGTTGTCTCCACAGGTCCATCATGTGCCTACTGGGTTGTTTGCGCTTGTTCCTGTGTACAGAGTATTGGGAAGTAGTGTTTGTTCCGTATATGGAGTGGGTGTGAGAATGTGTGGAGTTGAAGATATGTGGGAGTGGATGTATAGACATGCATAATGCTGCTGCTTGCATATGATAGATATGTTGTGTAGACATAATAATGCTGCCATACTGGAAACACTCTTCTGAAACATCAACAATAATGCTGCCAATTTACCACAGCAGCAACAGCAACATATACATGCCAACACACACACACACACACACACACACACCATGGTAGGCAGTGTGCATGATCTGCTCTGCACTCCTGCCCCCACCCAGCAAGAGAGCGTTTGATGAGGAATATTTGATTTTGTATGTGTGGGTGCAATGTCTGTGTGTGTGTGTGTGTGATGGTGATAGGGGGAGAAAGGGTGATATCATGAGGAAGGGTGTTGTCATGAGGAGAGAGGTGTTGTCAAGAGGAGGAAGGGTGTTGTCATGAGGAGGAAAGGGAAAGGCTGGTCACAAGTATATAGCACAGTTGCACACTACATCTATGAATCTGTGTACAAATCATCACCACCATCACATTGTTGTCCATCAGCACACAACCAGATACACCCCATACACATACATTCACAACCGGTTGAAGGGACACAAATCTGATGAAATCCGGGCTGACGAGGCTTTTGAGCCACAAGTGGTCCCAATGGGTGTCCCAATTACTCGTCATGAATATACGAAGCTTCTCCTTGGGGTTGTACGTGCACTTGCCCCAATACTTGCACACGACGTTGTGTAGTGTGGGTGCATATTCCGCAAACACGTGGTAATAGTTGAAGTAAAATATAAAGTGTAGAAAGATGGCTTCGTCGACAATGGTGATGGGGAGGTTGTGTATGGGGGGGAGTTGGGCTGGGGTTGTTATTTTCAGGTAGCTCTTGAGCAAACCACTGCGTGATGGTGTTTGTGGGTATGGTGCATGGTCATAGCCATCCTGTCTTCCTTGCACAAACCACACACCCACCAAAACATAGCACACCCACCAAAACATAACACACCCACCAAAACATAATACACCCACCAAACCGTACCGGTCATAGTCGGTTTGATTTTTTGTAAGGTTGCCTGATGCGAGCCAATCCAGATTGACATCTGGCATCTTGACAGTGGCGGGGTTTGGTGTCACATAATATATAGATCCGTTGAACAAAAAAACATCATTGAGTTGACATACAGCAAAATCTGGCTGCCCATCTGTGTTTGAAGTACAGGGACAATGAAGGTGTGCTGCGTGTGGGTGCTGCGTGGTGGTGCAGCTTGATGGTGCAGCATGCTACGCATCCCCAAGAGATGCACATACCTTTGGGCACATCAGTGCAGTTGTGTGATGATTGGAGTTGGTGCAACAAGCTATTGGTGAGGTTGGCAAGCCCCTGTGTGATGGTGTGCGCAAGTGATGATGGTTGCCACGGAAACAATCAACAGAGAATTCCCCAAAATCAAGCTCCCCACACACACACACCTGCACTTTGTTGTCGTCCTCAATGAGATCAGTGACAAGCTCTGAAAGGGGACCAAAGGGCGAGACATCAAGCTGCTGGGCTGTCAAAAAGCGGCTGCCACTCAGCAATATCCAAGCCCATACAACCGCCACACGCATAGATGTTTTGAATAGCGTGTATTGGTGTAGTGACTATGTTGGCATGGGGCGTACTAGTGGTACTATGTAGGAATCCTCCACCGACGCATAAGGTGGTCGGTTACTTGCAAGACAATGCTCTCATCACAATTGATTTGTTGCTGCACTGTGATGCTAGTAATGTTGGTCACCAACACTTCAACACGACCAGCAATGAGCAGGCATGGTGCACATGATCACAAGCAACTGTCAGCTTTTGTGCCAGTATTTCTGTCAAGCAATATTATATATGCACAAGTAAAGCATCAACAACGACGAATCCAGTCATCCATACACCTTTCAGATGTGGTGGTTGGCCTTATGTTGTACACGTTGTAAACAAAGGAGGTTGGTTAATATAACACAAACACTTGAGCTGAAGTTTGCAAAAAACGATAAACTCAACGCCTGCACACACGCCACACAAAACACACCACACCACACCACACCACACCACACACCCCACCACATCACTCCACATCATACTCACAGCCCACAGCCCAACCCAACAAGTATTACCACCGCCATTGATTCATACAGCCATAATACTTACAACACACGAAAACATCAGCAAGACCGTCCCGCATCAACTGTTTATGGTTCCAGCTCTGCCAAGCACAAGCTACATTATACTGTCCTTCTATCTCTATTGCACTGCTCGTTATCTCCTGATTTTTGAGCTCCAGCCGCACTGCCCGTGTTCTCAAGGCCTTCATGTGCAGGGCACTGTCTGCCATGTAGTGCTGCAGTGTGGAAATTCGTGCAGCCGCTGAAACAGGCTCGACTGTGGTCTCACGGGTACCATACCGTCGTTGTACTGCCACAGGATGCCACCCGGCCTGCTGTATCAGTCCGTGGCGCAGGTTATCCAGCTCTTCTTTCCATGTTTCGTACTTGTTTTCTTCAACCAACAAGTTGTGTATCGCTTTGTTAAGATCTGCACGTACACTATCCCTGCGGATGCAAATCTTATTGAGCTGTCTCAACAAGCATGCCACTACATCGTGGTGCTTCCAATAGTACCTTGATGGTGAGGAGTTGGGGGCAATCAACCCAGTGTTTGTTGTATACAGATGGCACATGTGAATCATTCACATACCAGATTTTGCAGGCAGTTTTGTACTTGTGCTCTGCCACAAACGGTTCAATTGCACGCTGTACATCTGCGTCCGTGGGTGACTTCCTCCTTGGCTTTTTACGTGCTACTTGTGCTTCTTGTATCCCTTGTAGAGCTGTATTGGAGCTCCAGCTGTTGTTGCTCACATGTTGGGCACCGTCAAGGTCACAATACACCACCCACACCTTGTGTGATCGAGTGCTTCCAATGCCCTGCATTTTCCTCGATCAAGAGTCTCTTGAATCGCGTGTTCACCTGCAGCAGCTTGAGCAAGTCCGCAGTATCCAGTTTCTGTTCCAAAAATGGGTGTGGTCATAATGCAGATTGTATGGGATGCTTTTTGGTTGCAAGCACAACCTCACCTTGGCCATATACAGCACTACATCATCGTGGAGCTTGCCAAACAGATCCATCTTGGCGTTGTGTTACATGTGTGGTAACATCCCATGGTTTTATAAAAGAAACTTCAAAAGTCAACGCCTCCACACCCACCACATCACCACACCACACCACATCATACTCACGAACCACCCAACACCAGGATCCTCTGGTGGCCGTTGCGCATCCCCAGCAAGCGACCCAGCACGTGCTGCAAACTCTACCCACTCTGCTGCACGCACAGTGGGTTGGGGAACAGCCGCTCTGAGCACCTTGGACAGTGCCTGTGCCTGTATCTTGTATCGGTTGCCTTGTACCTGTTGTATCGCATCCACAAGCGTTTTACCACTGCCACCAAGCTGATTCAAGTTCAGGGAAACGCCCCAGCCACGAGCAGGAGGGTGCACGCAGTTGCTACGCTGGTCGGATACAATTGGGATGCACACAACGGGGACCCCATGGTATGCCGCCTGTGGGTGTATGAAACACTGTACGTTGTGAACACACATACACCCTTACACAACATACCTCGTACATCGAGTTGATCCCCCCATGTGTCACAAATACGTCCACCCCCCTCCGCATCCCTTGTGCAAGGATATCATTTTGAGGCAACCACGGTAGGATGGTGATGCCAGCGACAGGGAGCCCCAGGTGGTGCAAGGATGTGCCAGGTGGGAGATCCCCTTGTGGAAGCTTCCAGATCACGTGCACAGGGCGGTGGGTTGCAGTGGGAATTGCTGATACAAGCGCACGGAGGCCAGTGGCAATGGCAGTGAGCTCATTGGTACCTGGTGAGCGAGGGGTGGGTGAGTGTGCACAGGTGTATGCACCACACACACCACTGTCACACCCCACCACACACACGGAGTGTACAAATGGTTCCAAGAGAAACAAGCACCAACACAGCATCTTGTGGAATGCGCTCCAACTGCGTCAGTAAAAGTGCATTGGACACTTCCCAGCCTTTTTTTATTGGTACGTGCTCTTCCTCTTCATCATGGTCCTCATCCTCAAAATGCTGTGGCCAACCAGGGGGGAGGGATGCACGTGCAGCAGGTTTCACAAGCCCTCCGCCCCGTTGCTCTGGTAACAGGGGCCCCACAACATCCACCAATGGGCTACACGCACGTGGTTGTTCTACACCAAACCCACCCTGTGTTTGTGTGAGGATGCGAGGGGGTGCGTGTGTGGTGGGATGATGCATGTGGGTATGTCTGGCTTGTGCACCAATTTGTGTACTTTATTTTGATGTATAAGCCAATCAGTGCACACCAAACAGTAATTAGCCAATCAGTGCACATCATACATTAATAAGCCACTTTGTGACACGTCGAAATGACCCACGCGTGTCACCTGGGACACCATACTTGTGCCTGCATGGGTGGGAACATGTGCGTACATGCGGGCACATGTGTGTACATGTGTGTGAGAGCAGTGTCCTGCAGCACAGCACAGCACACCCCGTGTTTTCCCACAGCACAGCACAGCACACACACGCACACCTCAATGCATCAGTAGGCTTGCGTATCTGCCTATCCGCCACATACAGAATAGCCACATACGCCAATGCATTATTCACCTGCTGCCACAGTGTCATTGGGTGTCGTACAGCCATTGCAAATTGAGGTACTGTGAGGACACTGTTGGGACCGTTGGTGTAGTGAGATATGAGTGGCTCTACAAACCCAGTTGCTGACAGTACTACAATTGCGTTACTATCGGTGTTGTTGGTGTGGTTGGTGGGGTGGGTAGGTGGGGTGTTGAGCAGGTCGGCGAGTACAAAGCCACAGGTGGTGGTGAAATCCACGACAACCACATGGGGGTTGAAATCCTGTTGGAGTGTGTATTGGAGGTGATTTAAGGATGCATTTGATGTACTATGATGATACATAGCATGTACATTACAGCCGTGTAATGTACACACAGCCGACGCGCACAGGTGCAGCTCATGTACACACCCAAATGCACACCACCCCAAACTCACATGCAACACCTCAACAAGCTCCGCACACCCGTAGGAGGGCAATGAGTACAGCATCAGACAACAGGCCATCACAAAAGTCCATGAGTATGCGCATCAATGATGCACCAAGCTTCCATGGTGGGAGGCTACGTGCTGCCCTACCCCAATCCTTGAGCTCCTGTGGGGGTGATGTGTTGAATAGGTTGGGGTGAGGTGTCGAATAGGTGGGTGGGTGTACTAGGATGGGATCAAGTATGCCCACGTGGGTGGTCAGTGCTGGTTTTGTGTTTTTGTTTTTTCCACTACATGGGTGGTGTATGCTCCATGGGGAGTGTATGATGTATATACCAGATGTATGATGATACGATGTTTTGGGGGCCATGACACACATGCCTGACATGACCCATGAGTGTATGCAAAGCCCCCCCCCTCTCTAGAGGGCCCCTGCTTCTGTACCTGATATGTCATGGGGCCTGCGTACAGGGCCCTTTTGATGCTGTTACTTGTTGCATACTTGTTGTGTGATACTGCAGGTAGGTCTGCTTCTGCAAGGAGAAGCTGTGTGATATGTGGTGGTGTGGGTGTTGCAGTAGGTGTATACTAGGATGTACACATGGTGCAAGCAATGCACACACCAGGACGACCCCACACGTACCAATACGTCGTGCCCTCTGCTTCCCAGCTCATGTGCCAACTGTCGCGCGTGTACATGGCATGTATACACGTCACATGGCAGGTGGTGTGGCTGGACAAGATGGCGCACCTTGGCGAGCAAGAATGAGTGGGATGGAGAGCCTGGTGTCGGCAAGAGCAGGATTCTGTGTCGCTGCTGTGCAGCTGTAGTGTCATCTGTGGTCGATCTGGGTGCTGCATGGGCGCCAAGCAACAGGATGAGCACCAACAACATGCTGATGTGTATGTCAATCGGGCCTTGAAGAAAAAACAAAGCTGAAACTGGCGAAAACAAATCTTGGTCTCAGACAGAGCACATTGCATATGTTAGTTGCGCCCACCCATGCAGCATTATCAAGCACGGATACGACAATTGATCATGGTCAACTATCACCCTTGATCAATCCCCGCACGTTTGACCAGCATGTTACAAAACCACAAAAAAGAATTCTGCCATAGCAAAGGCAACCAACAACAGCAGCTAGAACCACACCGGGGCCTTGGACGCTCTCCCACACGGTGCCCCCCCACCCGCACACACCAGGCACCCACACGAATGAGTGCCTGTGCGCTTGTACACCTCCACGAGTCCTCCCTTGTCTGCCAACACGGTGGACAGCTTGAGCAATGCAGCAATCTCATGGTTGTTCATAGGCCGATAATATTCCTCTGCCAGCTTTTCCTCCATGTCACTCTCATCATACCTGGTGTGTGTGAGTGGGGCGGTGATGATGATGATCACATATATAGCGCATCTGCACTAAACCCACACCACATCCACAAAAACGTACCGCACAAGTGCACAAAACTTGAGCGCAGGCATTGAGGTAAACACTGCCAGCCCCTCTGCATCCAATGACAAGCATGCCTGCTTGGCATTGTTACTATTATAGCTCAAGTCTACATGACACATGGCAGGGGCGGTTGCAAGAGCCTGGGGCACCTTGGTTATGTAGTTGTGTGTCAGGTCTAAATACTTCAACCTGTTGTCATGAGTGTATACACATGGGTGTTGTGGAGTGTGTCAAAAATGATTGTGGGGGATATACAAACCGGGGGGATACAGCAACACATATATGTCCAGTGCACATGCCCCCTCTCATACCGATGCAAATAGGGGCCATGCGGCAGATCCTCCAATAAGTTGTTATGCAAGTTGAGTGCCCGCAAATTAGTGGACAACAGAATGCATGGTGGCAGTGCTTCCAAGCGGCACCCCTCAAATGACAAGGTGTCAAGCAACGGCAATATTTGAAACTGTGTTGGGACGAGGAGTGTGCATGTGTATGTACTATACAAAACCCAATGCAGAGGGCCCACATTCTTTCTTTGTAGCATCAGCACACAAAGGGAATCCCCCAAACCAACCTGACTGATTAATTCATTCCAGGCAATGTAAGCCATGTTGGCCAGGTAGAGCGTGTGCAGCTCCTTCAGGTGCTTGATGGACCCATCCAACTGCGACATATCACAGTTGCCAGCAAGCCCCAGGCGCTGCAGGTTTGTCAGTCGACACAGGGATGCAGGTATTTGACACCCATACTCTGCATGCATGTAGAGAACTTGCAAGTTGTTCAGGCTGCCGATTTCAGGTGCCACGGTCAGTGGGCTGTGTGCCAGCAGATTGGCCACCCTCAACTCAGTCAAAGCAGTTAAAGTGGTCACACATGCATCGATTTCAGTGACACTGTCAAACAGCTCCAGCTTGCGCAGTTGGGGGTAGCAAAATACGTGGCACCCTTGTGAAACACCACGCAGGTCGTCCGTGTCACGCACGTTGACCAGGCGGAGCTCTTGCAGCTCTGGAAACGTACAGTGCTCTGCCAAGACCTGAAGGAGGGTAGGGGGTTACCCATCATTCGGTTCTCTGCACATTTCGGATGCGTGTTGTGGCCCTTGAAACCCCCTAAAACCTGTCAAAATGTCAACTCTCATGCATGTGATCATCACCTCCTACCTTGGCACAGTCACCCACTTGCCCCAGAGACAGAGACGTGAGCCCAGTCAGGTGCTTCAGGTGCATGGCATGCTCTTCATTCACATACTCCAACTCGAGCCTGCGCACCCGGCGGAGACACTCAAACGCACTGCCAAGCATGGGCATGAGTGGCACATTGGACGGTTGGGTCATCATGGCGGTGGGTGATCGAGTCAACAGCCAATCCTTGGCAAGTGTTGCTGCATTGTGACAACTCATGGCAAGGTGCTGCAGGGCCACACGCTGCTGGAGACTCGACCATGCATGGTGCGAGGAGGAGGGTGTGGGTGCTGCAGTGCTAGCGCCGGCAATGGCATGGATGTGTACGTGCATGGGTGGGTTTTGCGCGTCATCAATGTCCATGGAATCTGCTTCTTGAGTGTCATATTCTATGGGAGGTGTTGAAGGAGTGTTTGCCATCAATGGCAGTGTGGGGGGGTATGCTCACTTGTTGACAATCATGTGTTGGCACCAGAAAAAGATCTTGCATACATACCATAATCACCAGTGTGGCTTGCATCACCCAGCACAAATGCAGCCTTGAATGTTTCTGTAGACTGGCCTACACGCTGCAACCACTGCAGCATGCCTGCTTGACGGCACCGCAGGCTACGAGGACTCCCCAGTGAAGCAGGAGGTGGCTGGGTACGCACTGTGTGGTGGTGGGGTTTTGTTGTGTGTACAGCCTCTGAATCATGTTTTGCATGCATCACACACCATCATGGTACACCATCATCCTACCATATGGGCGAAAGCGCTCGACGTGCACCGACAGCAGGGGCGGTGGGCTGACAACATTATCATTGCATGGCAACGGACACAGGCCATGTGTGTCTATGCTACTCCATGCTCGTGATGGTGAGTACAGGGCATTGTACATGCGCTTGCACACCAATGGACAGCTTTGCAACCTGTGTTGTTGGATGGTGTTGTACATCTTCGTATTCACAACTCGTATGTGCCACCCTCCATGCACCATACTTTTCGTCGGTGGAAAGAAACGAAAATATGTGATGCAGTGCATCATCAGGCAAGTGCAATAGGTTGAGGGGAGTGTCGCATCCAGTCGCCGATGAGGATCTGCTGCCGGATGCAGGTAAAACCCTCTCCATGGGGCATTCTGAATCCATACGGTCGACACATGAATAATATGTATCGTCACTGATGTCGGTTCCAGTATAGGAATGTGCCGTGGGCAGAGGGGTTACTTTCCACTGCATCGCTGCACCTGCCCCCGACCCAGAGCCACTTGATACTGTCGTTTTATGCCGTATTACGTGTAATGTATTGGGTGGTTAGAGGACAGCACACATGGGAGCATAATCAAGGTGCACATTGCACCGATGATGGCAGATTGCTACACGAACAACAAGGTCATTGCCTAAAAGACATTGCTAATGAGCTATTTCTATCCCTCACTAGTTTCCCACTTTCCTACATTATTTATAATGCTGCTAAAGTGGGATCGTTGTTTTATAAGGCCGCTTTGACCAACACCCACCACACCACCCCCTCCCGGATTGTCTTGAGACAAGGGGACAGAGGTTTGAGGGGATAGTTGCATGGAGTCTTTTCAGTGTTGTTGAGTCTCTATGTGACTGCTGTGGCACAAGGTGCTGATCACACAGGACCACAGTGGGTGGGTGGGTGCCACACCACAAGGCACCCGAGAAAGAATGATGCTCAACAATGCCTCACTACTTTTTTACTGTATACTGTTAATAACACCTAAACAATAACCTAAATAACAATATCGATTACTGCAGCAAATAGATGGAGCGTCACACGTTCCCATGAACGATGCCAGTGATGTGCCATCTACAGACAATGCAACAACACAATTAAGCGCAGAAGATTGTCACAAGGTCGTGTTCACATGCTATAGTGTACAAATTTATGAATATTCGTTACACGCTCCATGGATTTGTGTACACATGTGTGCACAATCAATCTTGCAGGTTGGCACCATCATCGAAAAACGTACCAAGCACACTCGCAAGAAGCAACACACTCGTGGACCACTACTACGCACCCACAAGCTCCGTGCCGACCCGATAGCAAGCAGTAGCACACCTAGCAAGCGGCACGAAAACACTGTAGAGGCAAACGAACGCAATAGGCGGTTAGCGCTCCTGCAGTGCCTAGAACACCTTGCATCCCTCCCACCATCCAGCACGTATGCACAGCACCGCAGACGTGTTGTAGAAAAGGCACTGGAGCTACTGGACATAGCCATGTATGTTGTTGGAGATGTAATGTAATCCACACCACGTTGGTACAAATGCATGTTGGTTGTGCGCACCCAAGTATATGTTGTTTGCACATGGCGCCACGTCGATCACATACACCGCTCCCACCCAGGGCACAGCGCACTGCTGAGCAACATGAGGAGTTGACCAAACTGTTGACCAGCTTAAACTTGTGCCCATGAGTGCACCCATGAGCACGTGGTGAAGAAGAAGAAACCACTCGATGTTGGGTGTGCTGTGTGTTGCAAGGCGATTGCGATTGCAACCGCATGTGGCTGGTGAGCACATGCTGTATGTGTTATTGTCACAGCAATTGCCCCTCCTCAAGTCGCAGCACCTTCTCAGTCAGAGCCCTGCACTTTCCACGACTGCTCACACTACCCATGACTCACCCCTCTCCTCCGAAACTCCAACCACTACACACAGTGAGTCACCCCTCCCCTCTACAATTCCAGTGGCAATTGTTGGTGCAGGTCCCACTGGTCTCACCATGTCTATGCTCCTCTCAAAACTACACATACCACATGTTGTATTCGACGCAAGGCAGGGGCTCACTCAGCATCCACAAGCACATTACATAAACTATCGCACCATGGAGGTGTTGCGGTATGTTTAGTGTGGAGTGGAGGTGGTATGGAGTGGAGGGTGGTATGGTGGTGGTGGTGTTGTCCCTGCAGCTAATCACACATACTATATGCCGAAAGAAAGACACAACAGCCATCGTGAATACTTCAATACATACATTGTGCGTACTTGAATACATTCACCTACATACATAGAGTGCACAATGATGACACTTTTGAGTGCATAATGATGACACTTTTGAGTGCATAATGATGACACTTTTGAGTGCATGATGATGACACTTTCATAACACAACAGGAGCGTGGACAGTGAGTTGTACGAGACAGTGTTGCAACAAAGCCCTCCGTTGGATGAATGGAGGCGGTTTGTGTATTGTGAGAGCCTGGTTGGTCAACAATATGGCGTGGTTGACCATTTTCCGGTGTGTAACTTTTTTTTGCAATTGCTGCTGCTGTGTGAGGAAATGGGCTACTGCATGTTTTGTAGTGTACATATAAAATGTACATGTCTAGTGTACATATAAAATGTACATGTCTAGTGTACATATAAAATGTACATGAATACCACCATCATTCCCTCCTTCTACATCAATGTACCACACCACCCCCATAGGGACATACCACACCAAACCAGCCCAATATCACACCTGCGCATGTTGCCCACCTCTCCCAGCATAGACTTATACCACTGTTGTTCTCCTCAGCTATGACTGCAGCTGCTCAGTGGATGCGCGCACATGGTGTTGGCAATGACACAAAAAAAACACAAGCACAGTCATTGGTGCGCTTTGGGCATCATGTGACTGGATTCATGCGTGAAAAAGATAGTGTAGCTTTGCAGGTGGTGGTGTATGACAATGGTGCACAACAAGGTGGGCAACAGGGTGTGCACAAGGGTGGGACGAAGCACACGAAGACTGTGCGTGCACAGTATGTTGTGGCTGCAGATGGGGCAAACAGTTGTATACGGTATGTTGGGAGATGTGTGTTGCTTATTGGGAGATAGTATTAGTCAGTGTTGACTGCCCACATCACTTATTGATAGCTCATTTATTCTTAACAAAAGGACACATTTCCAATGATTCTTTCATTTTATTCTGTACACACTTTTTCTTACAAAATCTACTTCTACTGTCACCTTCACAAATAATTCAACTGTCACAGCACCTTGCTGCAAATCCCAATGGAGGGCCCTGAAGCATTGCAACACCTGGTCAATGTGCACTTTTTCAGTCAACACATGGCCCGCTGCATGCAACAGGCGCCATGTGTGCCAGGCATGCTGCATTTTGTATTCAACACCAATGTCATCGCAGCCATTGTCACACACAACCTGCAGGTATGTAGGTCCACATAGGAAGTGGGTATGAACAGCACATGGGCGGGCATGTCATGTGTGTGCATGCCATGTGGTACACAATGAAATAATAAAAAAATGCATCAACATGTTCATGTCCCCTGCGTCCATTCCCTGTCCACACTCTCTTTGCACGCACACACACACACACAGCAAGGAGAGTTTGTGGCCCAGCTGCCCTATTTCCCCCCCCTTCAATCTGTCAAGGACTTTTCCCCCTCACGCTGTGCAGCACTGCTGGCAGCAGCTGCAGGGGTCCCTATGTCTGACATGCAGGTGGACGTGCAGTCGGTGCGAACGTGGACCATGAGCGCACAGGTTGCTGCGCAGTTTTCTGCGCATGAAAATAGGGTGTTTTTGGTGGGGGACGCTGCACATCGCTTTCCTCCTGCAGGTGGGTTTGGTATGAACACAGGCATTCAGGTATGGTGGAGGTGGTACTGGTGGTGGTGGCGTGATGATGTGCAGGGTGGTGTGTGCAGGGTGGTGGTGCGCAGTATGGTGTGTGAGTATGGTGAGCAGTATGGTGATGGCATGATGATGATGATGTGCGGGGTCGGCGGTCAACATGGTCAACATGGTCCACATGGTCAACATGAACACAGGATGCACACAATTTGGCATGGAAGCTGGCTGCAGTGATTCAGGGTACTGCTGATGAACGTATCTTAAACAGGTAGTGGGCTGATGGGTGTTTATATGTATATGTATATTGTGTATATGTATACATATGTGTGTATGTATGTATGTATATATGGACATGGAGTAATTACAGATGCAAACACATATATGCGCAAGGAGTACTCACAGTAATGATATACACACCATACCTAACAACACATCACAGTTATGAAGCAGAGCGCAAACCCGTAGCCACTGCCAACACTGCACTATCAGTTGAAAATTGGAAGCAAGCCACCAGTGTGCCAGCAGCATTGGGATTGAGCACCAGTGCAGCATCAGCAGTGCAACAAGCTGCTACTGCTGCTGCTCGAGTGCTTCCACATGGTGTGAAATGATGACATGATGACATGATGACATAATGGAATGTGAAATGATGGAATGGAATGATGGAATGGAATGATGAAGTATTGAAATGATTGTGGTGTTTGACAAACACCATTGTTGTGTACTGTTGTAGCCAACACTGTTGTGTGCTGCACATCACCACCTCAGTACCTACACCCCCCTCCCCCCACAGCATTGGCAAAGCAGATGCTTGATGGGGTGTTGGCTGCTGGACGTGGGGCAGCAGGGGTGTGGGGTCCCCTGGCCCCTGTACGCCGAGCGGCACTGGATCGCATTTTCACACAGGGAGCATCCTTGCGATTGCAGTTTGTCAAGGAGGACCTGGGTTTTGTGTATAAAGGTGCCAACAGGTGGGTGATTGATGAGGAGCGCCGGGTGATTGATGAGGAGAAACACACAGAAGATGAGGAGAAACACATGGCAGTGGGCACACAAGGGGACAGTTGGGTGGTGGGGGAACGCAGTGCGCAATTCACCCCAGTGGTGATGCCGGGGGCCCGCCTGCCCCATGTGGCTGTGCGTGTATTACAACAAGGGTGGTCATCAGCTGGTGGATGCAAGGTTGGTGAGAAGGAATGTTCGCTGCATGATTTGGTCCAGTATGCAACAGCAGATGGCAGACCAGCGTGGACTGCGGTTGTGTATGGAGTTGATGGGGGTGCCATGGCGACCAAAGTGCGTGCTGCTGCAAACACGCTCCACGTTGTCCTCCTGGTGGCTGCAGTGGAGGAGTACACCACAGGCACTGACGACCAGATAAGTGTGGTAGTTGATAAGAACCGCGCATGGGCAGGACTGCGGGGTGGGCACCCATCTCCGATTGTGCTGGTGCGCCCTGATGGACACATTGCCTGGCAAGGCCATGATATCAACGCCGCTTCTCGTTTATTCACTATGTAATGTTACCCACACCAATTCGAAAACAACAACACGCAATGGTCCATCCCACAAAACCTCTATCGATCGACAACTACTTGTTGCGCATGTTGATGCCCGCTCGAATCACCTCATCCACCAACAGCAACTGCGATGCCACAATGGGTGCACTCTGCACCATTTGCTTCTTGACTGCGTAATTGTCATACACACCAGCCAAGGCAGGGTCGGCTGGCTCACCTGTGTCAAGATCCAACCCCACCACCACCCCAGCATCATGTTGTTCCTGCAGGGCGATGATGACGTCTTGTGGGTCATACCCTGCGTTTTCAGCCAGGATCTTGGGGACAGCCAGCAACGCTTCGGCAAAGGCCTCAACACCCAACTTGGCACGACCCTCTGTTGCTTTCTTAGTGACCTCACGCAGGTGCTGGGGTGGTGGTGGTGGTGGGGTGTGAGTACAAGAATGATAGCGTTGTTGGGGCACTGCACATGTGTATATGCCTCCACACAGAGGACTGTACTCATGCGTACACACAAAATGCACATGTATATGCATACCCACCAACTCACCAACCCACCAACCCCCCACCACACACAACACAAACACACACACAACAAAACCATGCACACCTTGGCTGCAGCGAGCTCAAACGCCCCTGCACCAGGCACCACTGCCTTGTCATCAATGACATTCTTCACAGCACGCAAACCATCACGTATTGCCTCTTTGATTTGTGCAATGGTGTGGTTGTTGGGACCCTGGTGTTTGTGAGTGATGTAGGGGTGTTTATGGGTGATGTCGGGGAGTTTGTGGGTGATGCAGAGGTGATACATCCCTTGCTTTTGAAAGGCTGTCCGTGTGGCTGCAACACTGAGAAAACAAACAACAAACAACAAGAAAATCACTAAATATCGACCAATGAGTACCTTGATCAAGATGGTGCAGCTGTGTGGATTCTGCACATCCTCCACAAATGTATACTTTTCCTCTCCCAACACATGTTCATACACCAGCCCAGCACGACCTGTGCGATTGATCACATACTGAGATGATGCTCCATCCATCCGCACATGTCCATCACACTGACAGGATGCTACGTCCATTGAGACATGTACATCCATCACATTGTACATGCACATCATCATAATGCACATCATCACAATGCAGATCATCACAATGCACACCATCACAATGTACACCATTACATTGTACACCACCACATTGTACAATTTCCATCATCACATTATACACACACATACACACACATGTACACACCCCCACATATACACACACCCATACACACCCATACCAAGGCACTCGGGCACCAACTCCTCCACACTATTGATAGCAAACCCCCCACAGGAAAGCATCAGACGCTCCATATTGCGACGCTTTGCCCGTCTCAGTGCCAGTATGCCCTCTTTGGCCAGCATGTCCAGTGACTGGGGATCGATCCCCTTTTGGTTGATGATGACAAAGCCCTTGTCGGGGGTGTCACACACCTGTGGTGGGGGGTGGGGTTTATGAGGAGCAGGGTGTATGCAAGGGTCATGCACGTACACACATGTATGCATGATACAATATATGGTGCTGAATGATATACAATAATGGTGCTGAATGATACACAATAATGGTGCTGAATGATACACAATAATGGTGCTGAATGATGCACATGTGCCACACAAGATGCAAAACACAAGGTGCATACTATTTGCACCCTCTTCTCCACCTAACCACCAACCTCACCCATTTCCCCACCCCCAACCAACCTTGCGCTTGAGCTCGATAATCTTGTTCACCTTGTCATCAATCACCGCACGCTCGGCAACCACCATCGCCTCCCGCTGCTCCGCATTACTATAGAAGAACCCACTGTTAATCTCGCTCTTGTCATACTCCAATGAGATGTTGCCGGTTAGAATGAATGCATTTTCCAATCGTTTGGGCATGTCAGGGTGGCGGGAACCATGATCCAATACAAGGCCTTTGATAAGACGAGTATCACGATCGAGCTTGTGTTTCATGTGCATGATTTCCACCATGTGCAAGTCGATGGCCTCCCCGGGCTTTTGAATGGTGAGCACTGCGTCTGTGACGATGTCGGTGAGCAAATCTGCAAGATCGGCGTAGACCTTGGTGCGTAAAGAGGTGCGGGCAACACAGGCGAGCTTTTCGCGGTCTGCTGGGTCGACTTGTTGTTTAAAGGTTTCTAAAAACTCCAGTGTGGCACGCTTGGCAGCCTCAAAACCCTGTTGTGGGGCGTGGTGGGGTGGGGTGTATGAGCGTGGGGTGGTGTGTGTGAGCGTGGGGTGGTGTGTATGAGAGTGGGGCGGTGTGTATGAGAGTGGGGTTGTATGAGAGTAAGGCTGCTTGGAGACAACACTTGGGACAACCACCCAAGACAACGTACATCGACAAGGAGGCGGGGATGCAGGCCTTCGCCCAGGTAGCGCTCGGCTTGTCGCATGAGATCGCCAATGAGCACCACCGTCGATGTGGTGCCATCCCTGTGGTGGCCCCACATATATGCAGTGGTGTGACGGTGTGTCACAAATGGGTGTCACACAAAAGTGCATTATCACATACCCGGTAATGTCATCTTGTGCCACTGCGGTGCGTGCAATCATCACTGCAGTGGGGTTTTGAATCTGCATTTCCCTCAACAGCACGTTGCCGTCCTTGGTGAGCTTGAGATCTGAGGTGAGAGGAAAATGTGGGCATCATCACCATCATCACAAAACCACCATCACATTGGCAAATCCCACGCACCGCCAGCACCACCCACGAGCATCTTGATGGTTCCCTTGGGTCCCAAATTGCTCTTCATCACGTCCAACAAGCCCTTGGCAGCGTTGATGTTCATAAACAGTGCTGCATTGCGGCCCAACACCTCTGCTTTGGGGTTGAGTTGCCTCACAGAACCCATGTTGTGTGTGGTGTATGGTTATGTGTCAGTGTGCAGAGCAACGATGAACTGTTCGAGGTGGTTCGACGGGACGTTGGATCTGCTGATGATGGCTATGATGATGATGATCAAGAAGAGTGTGTACAATAGATGGTTGGGTGTGATGGCATCAATTAAACCACATTATGGATGACCTTTACACATAAAGCTTGGCAATGAAAACAGTCGCTGTACAGCAGCAATGAAAAATGAGCAACAATGAGTGATGCACGATAGCACAGCCCTCTACAGCTTGCGTTGCACGGAGTCACTGGTGCTCACCACTAATGCGCGCTGGGGAATGGTGGCTTCAAAGCCCTCCAGGCAGGTGCAGTCATGCTCCCACACGTTGGCACCCGAGTAGGGCATGTTGATGTGCAGGGCACAGCGGCAGCCGGGCATGCTGGAGCCAGTCTGTGGTGTGGTGTGTGTGTGTGTGTGTGTGTGTGTGTGTGTGTGTGTGTTTGTGTGTGTGTGTG
>VFQP010000378.1_pt1 | contig 93873 bp, 89 predicted proteins | sample 3512351 | NCBI WGS metagenome assembly VFQP01 (sample SAMN10412372, study PRJNA504923) | tailings metagenome | isolation source: Relicate 1 Philex TSF1 revegetated site | place: Philippines: Tuba, Benguet | collected 2017-08-29
CATGATCGCGCTGCCACGAAGTCGCTCAACTGATCGAGTGCAGCGCAGCGTTGACTGCTACCTAAGCGCCCGTTCGGCCTGGGCATGGGGGCCGTTGAGCAACGTGGTGCGGATCGCCCGAGTACCGGCCTCGGTGCGCTACCGGTCGGCTGCGACAGTACCTGTTGGCCACGTTCTGTGCACGTCACCTCGGTGGCCAGAACGGGGTGGAGCGCCGTCGCAGCTACCGGTGAAAAACAGCCCTGGCGGGCCAGGCGCTTGCCGTTGAGGTGCGTGCTTGCCTTTCAGCCAGTTGGGAGGTGTCCAAACTAGGCCGCACAGCGCCGCACTCCAGGCCTGAAGCTCCAGCCTGCTTGTCCGATCCAGTATGACCTCAGGGCTGCCGCCGGGAGGCTAGAGGATTGGGCCAGCGCTCGCTCCGATCGGGCTACCGTGCCTATCACCGATGCCAGAAGCGACCGGCGCCGACGCCACGCTGCGTCAGCTCGATGTCTGCGACTGCGCCTCGTTCGAGGACTTCATCGAGCAGGCGGAAACGGCGCATGGCCGTTTGGATGCGCTCGTCAATAACGCCGGGGTGACGCCGCTGGCGAACCTGGCCGCCGTGCGCGTGGCGAGTGGGAGAGCACGATCGACCTCAATGTGCGCGGTGTGCTGTACGGCATTGCTGCGGTCTTGCCGTTCATGAAACGCTAGGGCTGCGGGCGCCTGGTCAACCTGTCGTCGACAAGTGGCCGCCGGGCCTTTCCGGGCGCGGCCGTCTTGTTCCGTGCGGTCACGATCGAACCCGAGGCCACTGCGCGCGCCATCGCCTTGATTCGCTGGAGTCTCCGCGAGCCGCTCAGCATGACCGACCTGCGCAGGTCGCCCACATGACTCCTTTGGCAATGCACCTCCACTTCAAGGCCGTGACTTCCTTCACCCCGTTGGCCTACATCAAAGAACTGAAGCTGCAGGAGGCTCGGCGTCTGCTGGTGTCGGAAGGCATCGATGCCGCGGCGCCCGGTTATCGCGTGGGCTGCGAGAGTCCTTCGCACTTCAGCCGCGAGTACGTACGCTTCTTTGGCGCGCTACCTGCGCTCGACCGTGATCGGTACATGCATCAGGGCTTCAGCCTGTCCCGAAGTGCGCGGTTGCAGCACTGGTGTGCGCGGGCCTCGACCACCTGCTTCATTCGTCGTCTACCGTGCCGCGAGGGCCAGCACCTCGCGGTGCGCGGGCACCCGATGCAAGAAGCTGTCCCGGAACTCGGCCGGCACCTGCGCGGCGGCCGTGTGATGCAACCACCCGGCCGCGGCGCGCAGCAGCCGGCCGGCGCGTTCGCCGTTGCCGACCGCGGCGTACGCCCGCGCGGCAATGAGTGCCGGCTCGGCGGGTGACATCAGCTCCGGCAAGGCCTCGTCGCCCAGCGCGCATTGATCGTCGGCGGCGCCGACGGCCGCTTCGACTTCGCCGAGTTCGAGCAGTGCCTGCGTGCGCCGCGCGCGCGCGGTGAGCAGAATGCCCAGCGCCTCGCTGCCTGCCAGAAGCGCGAGCGCGCCCTCGACGGCGGCGAGCCGCGTGTCACCCGTCGCCACCTCGGCCTCGACGAGCTGGTGGCGCGCGCGCATCGGCACCGGCGATGTGCTGCGCAGCGTGCGGCTCGCCAGCGCGACCAGCTCCTGCACACGCGGCACGAGCGCCGACGGGCCGAGCGCGCCGGCCTGCAACTGTTGGGCATGCAGCACACGCGCGAGCCCGAGCGCCGGCAGCAGGCGCTGCATGTCGTCGGTGGCGGCTTCGAGCGCGCGTTCGAGCAGCGGCCGCGCCCGCGCCGGCTGGCCCAGCAGCGCGTAGATGCTGGCGCGCCGCAGTTCGATCGTCACGCGCGGAACCACCGGCAGGGCCTCGGCACGTTCCAGCGAGGCCAGCGCATCGGCATAGCGCCCGGCCAGGGTCTGCACATGGGCGAGGTTCAGGTCGCTGTTGACGAGGGCGTTGCCGTGCAGGCGGTACTCGTGGATCAGGCGGCGCTCGCGCTCGCCGATGTCGGCCGCTTGCGCGTAGCGGCCGGCGTTGCCCTGCGCCAGCATCTGGTAGTTCAACGCGGTCTGCAGCTTGGACATGTCGCCCCGGGCCACCGCCTGCTCGGCCACGCCCTGCCACTGCCTGCTCGCCTCGCGGTAGCGCGCCTGTTCGAGCGCCAGCCAGGCGATGCACTGGTCGTACTCCAGCTGCTGCTCGGCATCGGCATGCCGTTCGACCCAGTCCTGGATGGCTGCCAGCACGATCGCCGCCTCGTCGGGCCTGCGCATGCGGAACAGCGCCTGCGCGAGTGCGCAGCGCGCACCGAGTTCGACGGCGCGCACGCCAGAACGCTGCGCAAGTTCCAGCGCGTGCCGGCCGCAACGCTCGGCCGCTTCGCGGTCCCAGCGGACGACGGCGATCCGCGTTCTTTGTGCGTAGGTTCGCGCCCGCTGCGCGTCGTCGGCGGCCAGCGATTCGAGGGCGTCGAGCGCGGTGTCGAGCTCGTCGGCGCCGTCGATCTCGAACAGCACCTCGACGCGCCGTTCGAGTGCGGCGAAGTGCGCCTGCGCGTCGCCGCGTTCCTCGCAGGCCTTGGCCAGCGTGGCGTAGAGGGCGGCCGCCTCGTGCAGGCGCGAGGTCGCGCTGGCCTGCGCCGCGGCGCGCTCCAGCGGCGCGATGGCACGTTGGGTCTCGCCGGCCGCCAGCCAGTGGCGCGCGATGGAGGCCGCGGCACCGTGGCCGGCTTCGAGCGCGCGGGCGACGCCGGCGTGCAAGGGGCGCGCCACGGCACGCGGCAGACCGGCGCGCACGGTCTCGCCGACGAGGTCGTGCGCAAAGCCCCGCTCGCCCAGCACCTGGGCCGCCTCGAGCTCGGCCCAGGGGTCGGCGAGATCGAGCACGTCGCCGCCCAGCACTTGCGCGGCGAGCGGGGCGTCGAAGTCGCCGCCGGCCACGGCGGCGAAGCGCGCGAGCTTGAGCGCCGCGGGCGAGAGGCGCCTGAGCCGGCGTTCGATCACGGCACCCACGCCCGCGGGCACCGGCAGCGTGCCGCCGCGTGGCAGCCGGGCCAGGCCTGCCAGGCCGCCTTCGGCCAGCAGCGTGCGCAAGGTCTCCAGCACGAACTGCGGATTGCCGCCGGTGTGGCGCGCCAGTGCTTCGGCGAGCGCCGCACCGGCGACACCGTCGATGCCCAGCGAGTCGACCAGCTGCGCCAGCTGCCGTTCGGTGAGCGGTGCGAGCACGGTGCGTTCGCAGTGCGCGAGTTCGGCCGCCGCCTCCTGCAAGGCCGCGAGCGCCGGCACACCTTCGGCCGGCCGCAGGCCGAGCACCAGCGGGGGCAGCGTGCGTGCGCCCAACCAGCGCGTCGCGAGTTCGACGCTGGCGGCATCGGCGAAGTGCAGGTCGTCGATCGCGATCACCATCGCTGCTGCTGCCGGCGTTGCCGTTTCCTCGGCAGGGTTCAGCGCGAGCAGCCAGCGTTCGACAACCGCGTCGAACCGCCCCGGCTCGAAGCGAGCCGCCGGCGGCTCGCCCAGTTCCGGCAGCAGGCGCGCCAGCTCCGGGGCAAGTGCAGCCTCGGGCCGATGGCCGGCGGCGAGCAGTGCCCGCGCGAGGCGTGTGAACAGCGCATAGGGCACGTCGGCATCGCCCGGGCGCGCGCCCACCAGCAGCACCGGGCTGGTGGCGAGCCTGCCCGCGCCGCCGAACTCGGCGAGCAGCCGCGACTTGCCCATGCCACCTTCGCCCACGAGCAGCGTGTGCCGGCGCGCGCGGGCGGCGGCGTGCAACGCGGCGAGCTCGCTCTCGCGCGCCACGAGGCGTGGTGGCCTTGCGATCGCAACCGAGGCCAGGGCAGCGGCCGACTCAGCGCTGTGCACGGCGCCACCGGCTCCTGCACGCTCGATGGTGGCGAGCAGCGACAGGGTGTGTGCACCGGGCCGTGCACCGACTTCGTTCTTGAGCATCTGCTCGCAGCGGTCGAACGCGAGCAGTGCGGCGGCGCGGTCGCCTGCCAGGTAATGCAGCCGCATCAGGCGCACATGGGCCGCTTCGGAAAGCGGCGCCAAGAGGAGCAAGCGTTGCGCATGGGCCAGCGCGGCCTGCCAGTCGCGCGCCTGCTCGGCGGCCTCGACCTGTTGCTCCAGCGCCCCGCGCACGCGGCCCCGAAGGCGTTCGCGCTGGGCGTCGAGCCAGATGCCGAACTCGCCGCCGATGCGCAGGGGCCCTCCGTCCAGCACCCCGTCAGCGGCCGCCAGATCGTGGTCGACACCGGGCGCGAGTGCGAGTGTGTCGTCGCCCACGACGAGTTCGGTGCCGAGCTGCTTGCGCAGCTTGAAGAGCCGCTGGCGCAGCGAGTTGCGCGCCGCGACCGCATCGCTTTCCGGCCACAGCAGCGCCACGATGCGCGACCGCGCGGTCCTGCCTTCGAGCGCCAGCCACGCGAGCAGTGCGCCGTCGCGCTCGGCGAGCGGCTGCGGGGTGCTCGCGCCATCCAGCAGCACGGCGGGTCGGCCAGCGAGCTGCAGGCGGGCGCGCGCGGCGGGCGGGGCGTTCATCGCGGCGCAGTATCGCCGCTCGTTTCGGCGGTCGCCAGCGGTGCTGCGGCCCGTGCAGTGCGCACAACAGCCCGGTCAGATCGCGCCCCGCGTTCGCGGGGAGGCCGCGGCCCGGCCGGCGGCGAATAACGACGAAGTAACGCCCCGGTTTCAAGAATGGGCCACGTCCACTGGAGATCTGCCGTGAAGCCCTACTTCCTCGCTACAGCCGGCCTCGTCGCCGCCCTCAGCCTGCCCGCGCACGCAGCCCCTGTGGCCTGCGACGGCCAGCCGGGTTCGGTGTCCGACCCCCTCGGCGACGCCTGGATGCCCGGCAACCCGGACATCGTCTGCACCGCGGTCCAGGTGGTCGACGACCACATCGTCCTGAGCCAGGCTTTCGGCGCGGGCTTCGATGCCGGCACCACGGCCGCCGGCATCTACCTGGATGCCGATCAGAACGCGGCCACCGGCATCACCGACTACCGCACGCCCGGCCTGGGAATCGACTTCGTTGCCTTCATCGGGGGCACCAATTTCGCCACCGACCTGATGCTGTGGAGCCACACCTTGGGGTACTGGACGCTGCCGGGCATCGACTTCCAGGTCTTCGACGACGGCTATTCGGTGTCGATTCCGCTGGCGCTGCTGGGCGCCAGCGGGGCCATGGACTTTGCGGGGGTTGCGTCAACGCGGCTGGGTGCCAACGTCTTTACCGGCGTTCAGGACTTCACCGCGGTAGGCACTGCGGCCGTGCTGAGCGTTCCCGAGCCCACCAGCGCGGCCCTGGCGCTGGCCGCACTGGGCGCTGTGGGCGGCCTGGCGGCGGTGCGCCGGCGCATGGGCTGAGGCACCGGCTACTTGCACTGGCCCTTGGCCGCCTGGAACGCGATCACGAAGACCGACAGCAGCGAGCCGCCGGCATTGGCGCCGAGGCAGTCGGACTTGCCGGTCTTGGCCACGCTCTGGGCCAGGCGTTCGGACTCCGAGAGGGGTTCGCTGCCGAGCGTGCCGGTGCCGGCCTCGGCCAGTTGGCGCAGCCCGCTCCGGCTGGCGCGGGCGGCCGTGCTCAGCGTTTGCGCATCGAGCTTCAGGGGCTGGCTCGCGGCGGGCTGAGGGGGCTCCGCGCTGGCGGTGGTCACCGAGGCCTCCGGGGTCTCCGGGGGCGTCGGGACCAGGGTGATGGCGGTGGGGTCGGCCGGCAGGGCCGCGGCCTGTGGTGCTGTGATGGCTGAGATCGGCGGCCGCGGAAGTCTCGGCGTCGACCTGGCTGATGCGGTCGGCGCGGCGCGGCGATCCGGCATCACCACCGCAGGCGGGGTCTCAACCCGCGGAAACAGCGTGATGTAGTGGGACACCGGCGACGCCGGGGCCGCGGTACTCAGGGGGCGCGGCCCGTAGACGGCGACGAGCGGCCCGAGCGTGAGCAGCAACGCGGCACCGAAGGAGGCGATCCTGACCGACGAAGAACGCTGGCGCAGCACCAAGGGTTTCAAGCGGCCGGGGCCGCCGTGGGCCGGGGCTGGCCCGGCGCGGGTGCGGCGCTTGGTGGATTCAGCGGGCAGCGCGCGCTGGTTTCCAGCCCGTGCACGGTGTTGCCCACGATGACCACGCTGCCGGAGACGACGGTGGTCACGGTGAAGGTGGCCATGCCGACCAGGATCTCGGCAACGCAACTGTCGAGCGCCAGGCTGCTGCAAGGCCCGCGCCCTCCTGCGAGCAGGTCACGGGTCTCCAGTGTCATCTCGCGGCTGATGAGCTTGCAGGCCGGGTCGACCGGCGCCACGAACACCGGATAGGTCACGCAGCCGGCCAGCGCCAGCAGGGCGCAGGGCAGCAGCGCCCGGACGCCGGCTCGCTGCATCCGCCGCATCTATTTCTTGCCGAGAACCAGCAGTGCCGCGCCGGCGACCACCGCGCCGATGCCGGCCCAGAGCGGCACGTTGACCGTTTCCTTCTCCTTGACGGACAGCTCGACCGGGCCGAGCTTCACGGCACTGGTGTCCTTGGTGTACGTGAAGCCGCCGAAGGCCAGCGCGAGCGCGCCGGCGATGACGAGGAGGAGTCCGACGATCTTGCTGGCGCTCATGTGTGCCCCCAGGGGTTGATGGCCGCGCTAGTGTTGCACGCGGCCGGGCACCCGTCAGGCTCGGCGGCGTACAAAGCGTTGTTCCCGAACCTCGGTGCCCCATTGCGTGCCGGGGCTCTCCTGGGCCAGCTGGAAGCCGACGGATTCGTACAGATGCCGTGCAGCGTCCAGGCCGGAGAAGGTCCAGAGGTAGGTGCTGCGGTAGCCGCAGCGGTCGGCGAACTCGACCGCGTGGTTCAGCAACTGCCGGCCGACACCCTGGCCCCGCAGCGCGTCCGAGGTGATGAACCAGCGCAGGTGCGCGCCGTCGGCCTCGGCGTGTGAGCCGTCGAGGGCGACGGAGCCCTGGACACCATCGCCGTCGTGGGCCAGCCAGAGTCCGTCCCGGCCCGGCGCATACGCGGTGCAGAAGGCCGCCAGCTCGCGCGCGACCTTGGCCTCGAAGGCCACGCCGAAGCCGTTGGACCCGGCGTAGTAGCGCGCATGCAGCTGGGCGATGCGGCCGATGCAACCCGGAACGTAGCCCTCGCTGATGGCGATGGCCATCGGACGATGACTTCAGTAGCCGCGCGCCCCACCCAGCGCAAAGCGTCCCGGGCCGAAGGCCGCCAGCACGAGCAGGCCGCCGACGACGGCGATGTTCTTGTTGAACAGCAGCTGCTGCATGAACTGCGCGTCGGCCGGCGCCGCCCAGTAGGCGTGGAAGAAGAAGCTGGCGACCAGGGTGAAGCCGGCCAGCACGAGTGCGGCCAGGCGCGCGCCGAAGCCGCTGATCAGCGCCAGCGCGCCGACGATCTCGACCACGACGGCCACCGCGGCCGCCACGGTTGGCATCGGCAAGCCCACCGACTGGATGTAGCCCACGGTGCCGGCAAACCCGCCGCCCAGCTTGGACAGCCCGGCGGGCAGAAACAGCCACGCCATCAGCAAACGGCCGGCCAGGGCCAGCGGATCTTGGAACTTGTTCAATGCGTTCATGACATCGGCCTCCTGAGCCTGGCATCGGCGTCTCGCGCCGCCGCCATATTGCCACGGCCTCAGCGGAACAGCGTCTCCATCTCGCGCCGCAGCTGGTAGGCGCGGGTGCCGGTGTCGATGGCCACGTCATCCCAGGTCACGGCCTGGCCCTGGGCCACCGCGCGCAGCAGCCGCACGTCGTGCGCCAGGCCGAGCGGCAGGCCGCCCGCGCGCAGCGAGGCGGCGGCCGGCGTCAGCTTGCCCCACACCGTGTAGCCGCCTTCGCCGTCGAGCAGCTCGCCGGGTTTCAGGTCGCGCTTGGCGGTGGCCACGACGTCGGCCACCCAGCCCTGGGCCACGCCGGTAGGCTCGCGGCGCAGCGCCAGGCTGGCCACCGAGTAGCCCACCTCCAGCCCGATCAGGTGCCAGCGCTTGTAGAGCGTGAAGTAACGGCCGCTCGGGTCGGTGTGCGCGTTGTACTCCTCGAAGCAGTTGCGCACGTACTCGGTCTCGCCCTCGACGGTGACCCACACGCCCATGCGGATGTCGTAGGGGATGCTGCGGCCGTCGGTCTCGAGGCTGGAGATCACCTCGACCATGCCCTTGTGCTCGAGCACGCCGCCTTCGCTGCGCGGGCGCGTGACGAAAGGGATGTCGGCCACGCTGGCCGGTGGGTACAGCAGCCCGGTGCTGGGTACGTCCAGGCCCGTGGCATTGGCCACCGCGCTGCACTCGATGGACGGCTTGCTGCCGTCGAGGAAGCTGTTGAACATCTTCGGGTTCAGGCCGCCACGTTCGGCTTGTTCCGGTGTCAGGCCGTAGTGGCCCCAGACCGTCTCCGGTGTGCTCTGGCTGAAGTGCGGCAGCCACTTGTGGCCCCGGCCTGCGGCCACCACCGGGAAGCCGCAGGTGCGCGCCCAGTCCACCAGGTCGCAGATCAGTGCCGGCTGGTCGCCGAAGGCCAGGCTGTAGAGCACGCCGGCTTCCTGCGCACGACGCGCCAGCAGCGGGCCGCAGAAGGCATCGGCCTCCACCGTCACGTTGACCACGTGCTTGCCCTGCGCAAAGGCTTCCAGGCAGTGGTCGACCGCGGCGATGGGGTGGCCGGTGCACTCGACGACGATGTCGATGGCCGGGTGCGCGACCAGCGCGCGCCAGTCCTCGCCCACCCAGGTGCTGCCGTCGCGCAGCGCGGCGTCCAGGCTCTGGGCCTGCAGGCGTTCGGCCTCCCAGCCCACCCGCGCCAGGTTTCGTCGCGCGGCATCGGGTGAGAGATCGGCAATGCCGACCAGATGCACGCCGGGCGTGCGCGGCACCTGGGCCAGGTACATGGAGCCGAACTTGCCGGCGCCGATCAGGGCGATGCGGATGGGGCGGCCTTCGGCGGCGCGCTGTTGCAGTTGGCGGTGCAGGCTCATGCGGGGTGCAGGCAGTGGAGGGGTACAGGCGCGAGCATCGCCGAAAACGGCGGGCTGCGGCGCTCAGGCCATAAGATATACATACAATCGATCTATTCAGGAAAACTGCCAGGCGGCAGGCATCGACATGACTTCCACTGCTCCCGAACTGTGTTCCGAACAGGAGGTGTCGGGCCTGGTCCATGCCTTCTACGCCCGGGTGCGGCGCGACGAGGTGCTGGCGCCGATCTTCGACCGCCACATCGACGACTGGGACCGCCACCTGGCGCGGCTGGTGGACTTCTGGTCGGCCATCCTGCGCCGCACCGCGCGGTTCAGCGGCGCACCGATGCCGCGGCATGCGGCGCTGCCCGGGCTCGATGCCGGCCTGTTCCGGCGCTGGCTGGGCCTGTTCCGCCAGACCGCGGCCGAGCAGCCCAACCAGGCCATGGCAGCGCAGGCCTGCGTGGCAGCCGAGCGCATCGCGAGCAGCCTGTGGATGGGCTACCAGATCAGCCGCGATCCAGAAGGCCTGCCGCTGGCGCTGGACCAGGGCTGATCGGCCCCACGCTGCCTGCCCGAAGCCAAGGCCTCCACCGATGCGCCTGACCACGATGACCGACTACGCGCTGCGGCTGCTGATGCACGTGGCGCAGCAGCCGGACCGGTTGTGCACCATCGCCGAGGTGGCCGAGGTCTACGGCATCTCCGAAGCACACCTGATGAAGGTCACGCACCAGTTGGCGCTGCAGGGCTGGATCGAGACGCAGCGCGGCCGCGGAGGCGGCATGCGCCTGGCCTTGCCGCCGAACGAGATCGGCCTGGGTGCTGTGGTGCGCAGCATCGAGCCGGACTTCGATCTCGTCGAGTGTTTCTCTTCTGGCGACCGCTGCACGCTGAGCGGGCAGTGCCGGCTGGCCGGCGTGCTCGGTGCTGCGATGCAGGCCTTTCTGGCGCAGCTGGACGGCCGCACGCTGGACGACCTGCTGCCGCGCTCTCCACCGCAGCGGGCGAGGGAGCCGGTGCTGCGGCGGCCGGGGTGAACGGCGGTTGGTGGTGGCCTTGTCTTGCTTGTGGGGCGCTGCGTGGATGGGCATGATCGCGGGCTCGCACCATCCTCCGGGCGGTCTGTTCTGAAGTCCATCGCTGGCCTGGCCGCCGGGCTCGTCCACCCCCTGCTGGGTTACCTGGCGCGGTTTCGACCTGCGCCCACACGGGTGAACACACGCGAGCGCGCCAGGGCCTTCCTCGGTGCGGGCTTCGGCATCCTCGTCACGGCCCTGGTGGCGCGCTGGTGGGCAGGTGATGCCGCCGCGGCGGCCCCTTGGCTGGTGGCCCCCTTGGGTGCCAGCGCGGTGCTGGTGTTCGCGGTGCCGGCCAGTCCGCTGGCCCAGCCCTGGCCGGTGATCGGCGGCAATGTCATCTCGGCGCTGATCGGCAGCGCCTGCGCCCATCTGATCGGCGAGCCCGCCTGGGCCGCCGCCGCGGCGGTGGCGACGGCCATCGCGGTGATGTTTGCGCTGCGCTGCCTGCACCCACCCGGCGGCGCCTCGGCGCTGCTGGCGGCGCTGGGCTCGGTCGGCCCTGGTTTCGCGCTGTTCCCGATGCTGGTCGACTCGGTGCTGCTGGTGCTGGCCGCGGTGCTCTACAACGAGCTGACCGGCCGGCGCTATCCACACACCGCGGTGCGCACGGCATCGCCACCTTCCGCGGCGCGGCGCTTCTCGGCGGCGGACCTGGACGCCGCGCTGTCGCGCTACAATCAGGTACTGGACGTGAGCCGCGCCGACTTGGAGGACATCCTCGCCCATGCCGAGGCCGCGGCCTACGAGCGCAACTTCGGCCGGCTGCGCTGCGCCGAGGTGATGACGCCGCAGCCGCTGGTGGTGCAGTTCGGCACGCCGCTGGACGAGGCCTGGGCGCTGATGCAGCAGCGCCGCATCAAGGCACTGCCGGTGGTGGACCGGGCACGGCGTGTGGTGGGCATCCTGACGGTGGCTGACTTCATGCGCCACGCCGGCTTCGAGCAGCGCCTCGGCGTGGGTGATCGGCTGCGCGCGCTGCTGCGGCGCGACGGCCGTTCGCACACCGACAAGCCCGAGGTGGTGGGCCAGATCATGACGCGCGAAGTGCGTGTCATCAGTGCCGAACGGCGCGTGGCCGAGCTGGTGCCGCTGTTCTCGGAAGACGGCCACCACCACATCCCGGTGATCGATGGGGAGCGTCGGCTGGTGGGCATCATCACCCAGTCCGACCTGGTGCGGGCGCTTTACCGGGCAGCCGATCCGTCCTGAGTGGCCGCCGGCCCGCAGGCCCGGGCCAGGATGGCGAAGCGGCCCTTGTCGCGGCCCGAGGTCGGCAGGTTCAGGAACTCGCTGTGCTCGATCTCGAAGCCGGCCTCGCGCAGCAGCGCCACCGCTGCCTCGGGCGGGTGCGAGTCGTAGAAGAACTCGTGTTCGAACATCGTGTCGGTGAAGGCCGGGTGGGCCGAGCCGCCCACCGTCAGCGCCAGCGCCGCGCCCGGCGGCAGCGCGGCGCGCAGGCGCTGGAACACCGTGGCGTGGGCCTGCCGCGGCAGGTGGAACAGCGAGTCCCAGGCGATGGCCGCGGCGAAAGGCGCCGCCGGCACGAAGTGTTCGATGCCGGCGAGCACCCAGGTCTGCGTCGGCAGCAGGCGCTGCGCGGCCGCGAGCATCGCCGGCGATTGGTCCACACCCGTGACGCGCAGGCCCTGGGCAACCAGGTGCTCGGCGATGGGGCGCCCGCTGCCGCAGCCCAGGTCCAGCACCGCGGCGCCGCTGGGCAGTCCGCGGCACAGCAGGTCGAGAAAGCGCCGCTCCGCTGCCGACGGCATGGTGCGCGCCTGCATCCACTGCGCCGCGATGGCGTCGTAGGACTGGCGGTTCAGCGCTGTCGCGTCAGCGTCGGTGTCGGGCATGGCCATCGCTGCGTTCTGCGTACAGGGTTGGCTACAGCCCGAGGTTGTCGTGGGTCACCTGGTACTTCTTGACGGCCACCGAGATGATCGCCAACACATCCTCGGGCCGCCCCGGGCGCAGCATCTGCTCCGACTCGAGGCTGGCCTTGGTGACCAGCGAGTCGTCTTCCAGCAGGCAGTAGAAGGGCGAGGGCAGTGCACCGCCGGTGCTCTCGTCGCGGATCTCCTGCTTGCCGTGTGGCAGGCGAAGGCCGTCGATGAGCGTCTTCAGGCGGTTGTCGACGTCACCGCCCTCGGACAGTACCGCACCGCGCGGCTGGTTGCGGAACAGCAGCACTGCGACCTCGGCGTACAGGCTCAGCCGCGAGGTCACCAGCGGCACGAAGTGCACGCCGGAGCGTTCGACGACGACGCTGGTCTCACCCTCGCGTGGCGGGTAGGTCAGCCAGCGCTCGGCACGCTGCAGAGCCGGGTGCTGCCGCCACAGCTCGGCCAGCTGCGGGTGCAGCGCGCGGCGGATCGCCCACTTGTGTTCGGACCGTGCGCCCTGCGCGGGCAGCGGTCCTTCGTAGACCAGCCGGAACTCCATGCCGCGATTGTGCGATGGCGCGAGGGTGGGATTGCAGGCGGCGCTGCGGATGACCTTCGGTTGCCCCCAGCAGTCGGCAACGGACCGGCAAGGGCAGACCGACTCGACGACAATCGGCGCCCCGCGCACCATCGCAAGCCGCGGAAGGGTGACGGGTCGAGTCCGTCGATACCTACCTTCGCCTCGGGGCCTACCGTTTGCCAGACCTGTCGTCACTTCGAGAACCGGCACTGCAGCACTTCCTGGCGGTGGTTCAGCACGGCTCCGTCAGCGGGGCTGCGCAGCACCTGGGTGTGGCGCCTTCGGTGGTCAGCCGCAGCATCGCCCGGCTGGAGCAGGTGCTGGACATGCAGCTGTTCGAGCGGCGCCCGCGTGGCATGCGCTCGAGCCCGGCCGGTGAACTGCTGGCGCAGCATCTGCAACGCACGCGCCTGGACTTCCAGCGCGTCGTGGCGGACATTGACGCCTTGCGCCACAGGCCCGTCGGTGCGGTGCGGGTGGCCTGCACAGAGGGTCTGGCGCGCGATGCGCTGTCGGTGCTGACGGCCGACTTCCTGAGCCTCCATCCGGGCACGCGCGTGACACTGGACGTGCACCCGCCGGCAGACGTCGCGCAGCGGCTGAGGGCGGGCAGCGCCGACATCGGCGTGCGTTTCTGCATGCAGGCCGAACCGGACCTGCATGTTGCGGTCAGCCGGCCGGCCCCGGTCCTGGCCATCCTGTCGCCCGACCATCCGCTGCGGCGGCTAGGTGCCGAGATCTCGATCGCGCATCTGCTGCCGTATCCGCTGGCGCTGCCGCCGGCCGGCACGACGGCGCGACAGCTGCTCGACATCAGTTGCGCCCGACAAGGCCTGCGGATCGAACCGGCCCTGGTGGCGAACCGGCTGGAGCCCGCGGTAGCCCTGGTTCGGTTCGGCCAGGGCGTCATGCTCTGCAGCGACGTCTCGGTGTGTGAACTGCTCAAGGACGGCACGGTGGTCGCCATGCGGCTGCGTGATCCGGAGCTGAACGAGCGCCGCATCGAGGTCCAAACGCTGGTGGGGCGCAGCCTGCCGTGGGCCTGCGATGCCTTCCTGGCCCGCCTGCGCCGGACCTGGCAAGACACGCAGACCGACGCCTTGGCGAACTGAGCGCGGACGTGGCGCGCTGTGCGGCTGCAGTTGGTCATGCTTCGACCACTGAGCGTGTCAATGAAACAGGCAATTCGAAGGGCTAATTGACCGGCTAATGGGCTGGTCAATTCTGCGGCCGGTGTGATGGCCAATACGGTGGCCCGCCGACTGCCAAAGGCGGTGGCTGCCTGTCGATTCGAAAGGCGTCCGGTACGGGGCCTGCATCGGCCGAAAGGCCGCGCCAATGCTTGCATTCCGCTGCAAGCAACGCACCGTTTCAATGGCTGCAAAGCGCGCGAATCTGGCGCTATCGCTGGCGCACATCGGGTCTTCTGCGGCGCCACGAACATGCAGCATGTCGATCATTCATTCGGCGCACGAAGGCATTCAGTGCGCGCAGATGAGAGCCGATAAGTCCAGTGCAACGGAATGGGTCCGATGCATTGCGCGAGATCCGCCTGCGACATGCTGCAAAAGTCTTTTCCGATCACCCTGTTGACCGAGTTCCGGGCACTGCCCGATGACGAACGTTCGTCCTTGTTGGCGTTGCTGCTGCTCTCCGGCTCTGCGGCCGCGGCGGTGGTGCTGGCAGCCTGGGCCGGCCCGCTGACGGCCTGGGGCCTGGCGGCGGCACTCGTGGGGCTCGGTCTCGTGTTGTGCCGGCGGGCCCTGGCGGGTACTGCGGCTCGGCGGCAGGTGGTGGGGCAGTTCCTGCACAGCCACCAGGCCTTGGGTGCCTCGCTGGCGCCCGTCTGGTCTCGCCAGATCGGCATGTCGCGCACGCAGATGGAGTCGGCCATCACCGACCTCAGCACGCGCTTCGGGAACATCGTCGAACAGCTCGAGCGCACGCTGTCGGCACAGCGCCATGGCGTGCAGGGCACCGGTGTGCGCGACACCTTCGAGCTGAGCGAACGCCGACTCGGTGAGGTCGTAGGGGCGCTGGAGACGGCCCTGGCCAGCAAGGCCACGCTGACCGCACGCATCGCCGAGCTCGGGGGTCTGGTCCAGGAACTGGAGACCATGGCCTCGCAGGTGGGCCAGGTGGCCGCGCAGACGAACTTGCTGGCCGTGAACGCCGCCATCGAGGCTGCACACGCGGGCCATGCCGGCCGGGGCTTCGCCATCCTCGCCCAGGAGGTGCGCAAGCTCTCCTCGTCCTCGGGCGAAACCGGGCGGGCCATCGCGGCGGTGGTGCAGCGCGTGGCCCGCAGCATTCTCGAGACGCAGCAGGCGGCATCGCTGTCCGATGGCGACGACCGCACGGCCACGGACACCTCCCGCACCGCCATCGCGGCGGTGCTGGACGACCTGCGCGCAGTCACCGATGCGCTTTCGCAGTCGGCCGAGCAGTTCCAGTCGGACAGCACCGCGATTCATGGCGAGGTCGTCGAGGCGCTGGTCCAACTGCAGTTCCAGGACCGGGTCAACCAGATCCTGAGCCACGTGCAGCAGAGCATCGACCAGTTGCCCGAGACGCTGTCACAGCACGAGCAGCGCTGCGCAACGACCGGCGAGTTGTTGCCGGTGTCGGCTGGCGAGATGCTGGCGGCGTTGGAGAGCAGCTACGCGATGAGCGAGGAACGCACACCCGCTCCGGCACAGACACCCCGCGGCCAGCCCGCTGCTGCCCCGGTGACACGCCCCGCCGAGAGCGAGATCACCTTCTTCTGAGTCTTCTGAGGATCGACCGATGGCCAAGACCATTCTCGTGGTGGACGACTCCGCGTCGTTGCGGCAAGTTGTCGGCATCGCCTTGCGCGGTGCCGGCTACGACGTTCTGGAAGCCTGCGACGGCCGGGACGCCCTGTCCAAGCTGACCGGGCAGAAGGTGCACCTGATGATCAGCGACGTGAACATGCCGAACATGGACGGCATCACCTTCGTGCGCAACGTGAAGCAGCTGCCGGCCTACCGATTCACGCCGGTGGTGATGCTGACGACGGAGTCGCAGGAGTCCAAGAAGGCCGAGGGGCAGGCCGCAGGCGCCAAGGCCTGGGTCGTCAAGCCGTTCAGGCCCGAGCAGATGCTCAACGTCGTGCAGAAGCTGGTGCTGCCATGAGCGGCGACCGGCTGGTGCTCGAAGGCGAGCTGACCATCTACCGCGCCGCCGAGGTCAAGGCGCAGATCGTGGAGTGGCTGGAGCAGGCGCTGCGGCCGCAGCTGGACCTGTCGCAGATCACGGAGATCGACACCGCGGGTGTCCAGCTGCTGTTGTTCGCGCGGCGTGAGGCCCAGCGCGCCGGCCATCCGGCAACGTTGCACGCACCCAGCGACGCGGTGCGCCGTGCGATGGATCTCTTGGACCTGACCGAGCACCTGGCCCCGGCCTGACTCGGCGCGAACCTGCTTGCGATCATGAATCTGGATCAAGCCCTTCAGACCTTCGTTGCCGAGAGCCGCGAACTGCTCGACGAGATGGAGACGGCCCTGCTGTCCGCCGACGGCGTTGCTGACGCCGGCCAAGGTGCTGACTTGAACGCCATCTTCCGCGCGGCCCACACCATCAAGGGTTCGGCAGGACTGTTCGGCCTGGACGCCATCGTGCGGTTCACGCATGTCGCGGAGAGCGTTCTCGACGAGGTGCGCAGCGGTCGTGTCGCGCTCGATGCGGCCCTGGTCTCGCTGCTGCTGCTGTGCTGCGATCACGTGCGGCGGCTGGTCGAGGCTTCGGCCGGTGGTGACACCGAGCCGGACGCCGAGCTGGTCCTCGGCGGAGAACCGCTGCTGGCGGCGCTGCGGCAACGCCTGCCTGCTGAACTCGGCGCAGCGGCGACCGCGGGCCTGGCGCCGGCGGCGCAGGGAATGCAACAAACGCGGGAAGTGCCGCCCACGGCCGCACGCGACTGCTGGCACGTCTCGGTGCGCTTCGGCACCGGCGTGCTGCGCAACGGCATGGATCCGATGTCGTTTGTGCGCTACCTGGGCACGCTCGGCCGCATCGTGCGGCTGGTCACCGTCGCCGACGCCCTGCCGCCGACGCCGGACTACGACCCCGAGTGCTGCTACCTCGGCTTCGAGATCGTGCTGGAGACCTCGGCCTCGAAGGAGACCATCGAGAACGTCTTCGAGTTCGTGCTCGACGACTGCCGGCTGAGCATCCTGCCGCCGCGGTCGCGCATCGACGCCTTCGTGGCGCTGATCGGCGGCCTGCCCGAAGAGCCGATGCGCCTGGGGGAGATCCTTGCCCGCTGCGGCAGCGTCACCTCGCACGAGATCCGGGCGGCGCTGGACCTGCAGAGCCGATCGCGTGCCGAGCTGGCGCCGGTGGAGCGCCTTGGCGACATCCTGGTGCAGCAGGGCGACGTGCCGCCGGCCGTGGTCGAGGCCGCGTTGGCGCAGCAGCGCAAGTCGCGTGAGGCGACGGCGCGCGAACACAGCTCGGTGCGTGTCGATGCAGCCAAGCTCGACCGCCTGATCGATCTGGTTGGCGAGCTCATCATTGCGCAGGCCGGCGCCGAGATCGCCGCACGTCGCACCGGCGCGCTCGACCTGCACGAGGCCCACTCGACGCTGTCCGGCCTGGTGCAGGAGGTGCGCGACAGCGCGCTGCAGCTGCGCATGGTGAAGATCGGCGCCACGTTCAGCCGCTTCCAGCGCGTGGTGCGCGACGTGTCGCAGGAGCTGGGCAAGCAGATCGAACTGTCCGTCAGCGGCGAAGACACCGAGCTGGACAAGACGGTGGTGGAGCGCATCGGCGATCCGCTCACGCACCTCGTGCGCAACGCCATGGACCACGGCATCGAGACGCCGGAACTGCGCGCCGCCTGCGGAAAGCCGGCGCGCGGCCGCATCTCGCTCAACGCGTACCACGACGCCGGCTGCGTGGTGATCGAGGTCGGCGACGATGGCCGTGGTCTCGACCGCGAGCGCATCCTCGCCAAGGGCGTGGAGCGCGGGCTCGTCGAGCCGGGCAAGGTGCTGAACGACGCCGAGGTGTTCAACCTCGTGTTTCAGCCCGGGTTCTCGACAGCCGACCGCGTGACCGACCTGTCGGGCCGCGGCGTGGGCATGGACGTGGTCCGCAGCAACATCGCGGCCCTGCGCGGCAGCGTCACCCTCGGCAGCCGGCACGGCGAAGGCACGGTCGTCACGGTGCGTCTGCCGCTGACGCTGGCCATCATCGACGGCTTCCAGGTCGGCGTCGATCGCTCGGTGTTCGTCGTTCCTCTCGAGGTGGTCGAGGAGTGCGTCGAGTACCGCGCAAACGGCGAGAACGACTACATCGACCTGCGCGGCGAGGTGCTGCCGCTGCTGCGCCTGCGCAAGCTCTTCGACATGCCGGGCGAACCACCCGCGCGGCAGAGCGTCGTCGTGCTGCGCCAGGGGCGGCAGCGTGTCGGGATGATCGTCGACAAGCTGCTCGGCGAGGCACAGACCGTCATCAAGCCGCTCTCGCGGGTGTTCTCGCAGGTCAAGGGCATCAGCGGCTCAAGCATTCGCGGCAACGGTGACGTGGCCATGATCCTCGACGTGCCCAGCCTGGTCCAGCAGGCCACCAGCGCACCGCTTTCTCACCGTTCTTCGGGTGTCGCCACTGCGCTGCAGTGACGGCCGCCCACCCCGCATTTCTCCGTCAACCAGACAGAAAGAAGCCTCCCATGTTCTCGAACTTCAAGATCGGCGTCCGGCTCATCGCCGGGTTTCTGATCGTCGCCGCGATCGGCGCCGTGATCGGTGCCATCGGGCTGGTGAACGCCGGCAAGATCAACGATCTGTCGACCACGATGTACGAGCGCGAGCTGCTCGGTCTTTCCTACGTCAAGGAAGCCAACATCGCGCTGATCGCCATCGGTCGCGCGCGCAGCAACTACCTGCTGGCGACCTCGGCCCAGGAACGCGAGACGCACCTGGCCTCGATCCGTCGCTTCAGCGCGGTGGCGCAGGAGAACATGGCCAAGGTGCGCCCGATGTTCTCGTCGGAGCGAGCCAGTGCATTGTTCGGTGAGTTCGACCGCGAGTGGGAGGCCTACCAGAGCGACATGCGCAGGGTGCTGGAGCTGGCCTCGGCCCGGCGCGTCATGGATCGCGACGCGGATCTGGCGCGCGGCCTGGACACGGTGCGACAGCAGGCCAACCGCCTGGACGAGATGCTGGGCGATCTCACCAAGCAGAAGGAAACCCGCGCCGCGGAAGCCAATGACGAGGCGGATGCGCTCTATGCCAACAGCCGCCAGCTGCTGGTCGGGATCATCGTCTGCGGCGTGCTGCTGGGCCTGGCGCTGGGCTGGACCATCAGCCGCGGCGTGAGCCGCCCGATCGGCGTCGCCGTCGATGCCGCCAACCGGCTCGCCAGCGGCGACATGACGGTGGCGGTGCACGGCTCGACCAAGGACGAGGTGGGCCAGCTGCTCGACGCCATGCACAACATGACCGTCAAACTCTCCCAGGTCGTCACCGAGGTCAACGCGGGCGCGGAGTCGCTGGCCGGTGCTTCCGAAGAGGTGAGCGCCACGGCGCAGTCGCTGTCGCAGGCCTCCAGCGAGCAGGCCGCCAGCGTTGAGGAAACCAGCGCCTCGCTGGAGCAGATGACGGCGTCCATTTCCCAGAACACCGAAAACGCCAAGGTGACGGACAGCATGGCCTCGCAGGCCGCCAGCCAGGCCAACGAAGGCGGCGAGGCGGTCAAGGCCACCGTGGCCGCGATGAAGCAGATCGCCAGCAAGATCAACATCATCGACGACATCGCCTACCAGACCAACCTGCTGGCGCTGAACGCGGCCATCGAGGCGGCCCGCGCCGGCGACCACGGCAAGGGCTTCGCCGTGGTGGCGGCCGAGGTCCGCAAGCTCGCCGAGCGCAGCCAGGTCGCGGCGCAGGAGATCGGCGAGGTTGCCTCCAGCAGCGTCGAGCTGGCCGAGCGCGCCGGCCGGCTGCTTGACGAGATCGTCCCGAGCATTCGCAAGACCTCGGACCTGGTGCAGGAGATCACCGCCGCCAGCGAGGAGCAGTCCTCGGGCGTGGGGCAGATCAATGCGGCGGTCGGCCAGCTGAGCCAGACGACGCAGCAGAACGCCAGCAGCTCCGAGGAGCTGGCCGCCACGGCCGAGGAGATGAGCTCGCAGGCGGAGCAGTTGCAGCGAGCCATGAGCTTCTTCCGGCTCAATGCGCAGAGTTCACCGGCCGCGCTGGCGGCGGCCGCGGTGGCGCGTGTGGCCCGCGGCCGGCCGGGCCGGGCCGGGGGCAAACCGGCTGGCAACCCGGCCGCTGGTGGACGCACCGCTGCGGCGGGCCACCCGGCCGGACTCGACGACGTCGCGATCGACGAATCCCAGTTCGCCCGCTTCTGACCGGAGCCTGTGATGACTGAGCCCAACACCCTTGGCGCACCGTCAACCCAGTGCCTGACCTTCAGCGTGGCTGGCGAGACCTACGGCATCGGCATCCTGGGGATCAAGGAGATCATCGAGTACCGCGGCCTGACCGAGGTGCCGATGATGCCGCCGAGCGTCTGCGGCGTGATCAACCTGCGTGGCGCCGTGGTCCCGGTTGTCGACCTCTCGGCCCGCTTCGGCAAGGGCTGCAGCACCGTCGGCAAGCGCAGCTGCATCGTCATCGTCGAGATCGTCGATGCGGCCGAGACGCAGGTGCTTGGCGTGCTGGTCGATGCGGTCAGCGAGGTCCTGGAGATCCCGGCCGGAGAGATTGAGCAGCCGCCGTCCTTCGGCACCCGGATCGGCCGCGAGTTCATCGCGGGCATCGGCAAGGTGCGCGGCAAGTTCGTGATCCTGCTCGACGTCCAGAAGGTCCTGGCGCTGAGTGAGCCCGCTGCACGGCCGGCGGCCGAACCGAGGCCGGAGCCGGAGCGGATGGCCGAGGTGGCCTGCTGAGCGCTACGGCGAGAGACACATGGTCATCACCGACAAGGAGTTCGCAGGATTCCAGCGCTTCATCTTCGATGCCGCCGGCATCACGCTGGCTGCATCGAAGAAGCCACTCGTCATGGGGCGCCTGTCCAAGCGTGTCAGCCACCACGGCCTGGCCAGCTATGCCGACTACCTGCGCCTGCTGCGCAGCGGCGCCGGCGCCGGCGAGGCCCAGGTGGCGGTGGACCTGCTGACGACCAACGAGACCTACTTCTTCCGCGAGCCCAAGCACTTCGAGTTCCTGAAGCAGCTGGCGCAGGCGGCCGCGGCGGCACGCCGTCCGCTGCGGGTCTGGAGCGCAGCCTGCTCGACAGGGGAGGAGCCGTACAGCATAGCGATGGTGCTCGACGACGTGCTGGGGCCGCAGGGCTGGGAGATTCTGGCCACCGACATCAGCACCCGCGTGTTGAGGCGTGCGCGCACGGGCCACTACCCGATGGAGCGTATCGGCAACATCCCGCAGCAGCTGCTGCGCAAGTACTGCCGTCGCGGCATGGGCGCGCACGAGGGCTCGCTGCTGGTGGAACGTTCGTTGCGCGAGCGCGTGCAGTTCGCGCAGTTCAACCTGACGACCCCGCCGCCGCGCAGTGCCGGCTTCGATGCGGTGTTCCTGCGCAACGTGATGATCTATTTCAACCCCGACACCAAGCGGCAGGTGGTTTCGCACGCGCTGACCGCTCTTCGCCCGGAAGGGCATCTGTTCATCGGTCACTCGGAAAACCTGAACGGCATCAGCGACGTCGCCAGGCCTGTCGCGCCGTCCGTCTACCAGAAGCCGGCCTGAGCCGGGGGCCGGGCATGCACTTCCGACACCGCGTCGCCCACCTCCTGTAGGAGATTCCCATGTCCGACGACGGTTTCCGCCTGCGTTCCATCCTGGTGGTGGACGACAGTGCTGTGCAGCGACTTCACCTCGTCGCACGCTGCCGCGAGCTCGGCATCGCCGAGGTGCACGAAGCCGCCGACGGCGCCGAGGCACTGGCCCTGATCGACCGCCTCGAGCAGTGGCCGGAGGCGCTGGTCACCGACCTGGAGATGCCGGTGATGGACGGCATCGAGCTGATCCAGCAACTGCTGATCCGGCACATCGACATCCCTTGCGTCGTCGTCTCCGCCCGCGAGTCGGTCCTGGTGTCTGCGGTGCTCGAGATGGCCCGTGCCCAGGGGCGTTTCATCGAGCGCACGCACACCAAGAACCTGTCTGCCGACGAGCTGCGCACGGCACTGCTGCGTTGCGCGCGGCAACGCAAGGCATCGCCGCCGCAGCGCGGCGCGGGCGATGCGCTGGTGACCGCCGCGCAGATCGAGTCGGCCATTGCCGGCGGCCTCATCCGCCCGCACTTCCAGCCGAAGGTGGATGTGCGCACGGGCCTGTTGCGCGGCGTCGAGGCGCTGGCGCGCTGGCACGACGAGCGGCTTGGCCACATTCCGCCCGACCGCTTCATCCCCGTGGCCGAGGCCAACGGCCTGATCCATGGGTTGACGATGAGCATGCTGCGCCAGTCGGCCGAGCAGGCCGCGCAGTGGCGGGCACGCGGCTTCTCCCCCACCGTGGCCGTCAACCTGGCGCCGCAACTGCTGGACTCCGCCGACCTGGTGCGCGAGATCCAGGCCATCGTGCTCGGCAGCGGCCTGCGGCCCGAAGACCTGGTCCTCGAAATCACCGAGAGCGCCGTCGTCTCCCACGCCACCATGCCGATCGGCAACCTGGCCCGGCTGCGCATGCTGGGCTATGGCCTGGCGATCGACGACTACGGCACGGGCTACTCGTCGATGCAGCAGCTGGCGCGTGTTCCGTTCACCGAGCTCAAGATCGACCGCAGTTTCGTCAACGGCGCGCACGCCAACGAAAGCCTGCGCGTGATGCTGCGTTCGGCGATCGAGATGGCCACGCGCCTGAAGCTCACCACCGTCGCCGAGGGCGTGGAGTCGGCCGAGGACTGGCAGCTGCTGCGCCAGGCCAACTGCGAGGTGGCCCAGGGCTGGTTCATCGGCAAGGCCCTTCCTGGCGCGGAGCTGGCGGACTGGCTGCGCCAGCACACCCTGCGCCTGGCCGACCTGCGGCGTGCGGATGCGTCCGCCCGTCCGGGGGGGGCGCCATGACGCCCATCCGAACGCTGATCGTCGACGACTCCGCCGTCGTGCGGCAGGTGCTGTCGGGCCTGCTGTCGCAGGCGCCGGGCATCGAGGTCATGGCGGCCTGCGCGGACCCGCTGCTGGCCCGCGAGCGCATGCAGCTGCGTTGGCCCGACGTCATCGTGCTCGACGTCGAGATGCCGCGCATGGACGGCATCACCTTTCTGCGCCAGATCATGGCCGAGCGACCGACGCCGGTGGTGATCTGCTCCACGCTGACGGGCCAGGGCGCCAAGACCACGGTGGAGGCACTGGCCGCGGGCGCGGTGTCCATCGTCACCAAACCCAAGATCGGGCTCAAGGAGTTCCTCGTCGAGGCGGGCGACGAGCTCGTCGCGGCGGTGCGCGGCGCGGCCCGCGCCAACGTGCGCCGCCTCGCGACGAGATCCGGCGCCGCGCGGGCGCCGGCTGGCCCGCCGTCTGGCGTGCCACCCAAGTACAACGCCGACGCCGTGCTGGCGCCGGCCTCGGCACGGGCGATGGCGCAGACCACCGAACGCGTGGTGGCCATCGGCACGTCCACCGGCGGCACGCAGGCGCTGGAGCACATCCTGACCCAGCTGCCCCGCGTGACACCGGGCATCGTCATCGTGCAGCACATGCCGGAGCGGTTCACCGCCGCCTTTGCCGAGCGGCTGGACGGCTTGTCGGAGATCACCGTCAAGGAAGCGGCCAACGGTGACCGCGTCGTGCCTGGCCGGGCGCTGATCGCCCCGGGCGGCCGGCACCTGCTGCTGCGGCGCAGCGGCGCGCAGTACCACGTCGACGTCGTCGACGGCCCGCTGGTGAACCGGCACCGCCCGTCGGTGGACGTGCTGTTCCGATCGGTCGCCAAGTGCGCGGGCGCGAATGCGCTGGGCATCATCATGACCGGCATGGGCGACGACGGTGCCGCCGGCCTGCTGGAGATGCGCCAGGCCGGCGCGCAGACCTTGGCGCAGGACGAGCACAGCTGCGTCGTGTTCGGGATGCCACGCGAGGCCATCAAGCGCGGTGGCGTCATGCGCCAGGCCAGCCTCGATGGCATCAAGTCGGAGATCGTCGCGGCCCGGGCGCGCGAGTGGGCTTAGCCGCCGGGGCCTAGGATGGCCAGCGTCAGCCTCGACACGCAGTTCAGCCGGCCGGCCGCGTCGTGCAGGTCGATGTGCCACACGTGCGTGCTGCGGCCGATGTGCACCGGCCGCGCCACGCCACTGACCCAGCCTTCGGCGACGGCGCGGATGTGGTTGGCGTTGATGTCCAGCCCCACCGGCCGGTGGCCCGGCGTACAGGCATAGGCGGCGCCGCAGGAGCCCAGGGTTTCGGCCAGCACCACCGAGATGCCGCCGTGCAGGATGCCGTAGGGCTGGCGCGTGCGGCCGTCCACCGGCATGCGGGCGCGGATGAAGTCGTCACCGACCTCGAGGAACTCGATGCCCAGGTGTTCTGGCGCGGTGTTCCGGTGCAGAGCGACGAGGATGTCGACCGACAGGGGCTGTGTCCAGATGGCTGGCATGGTCAGGATCGGTAGCGGAGCCGCGGTGCACCAAGTGTGACAGCGCCCGGGCGCCGCCGCCGGCTCAGAAGCCGGGCCGGCTTCCTGGGCGCTCTCGCCGCACCACCACGTAGCCGCGGCCGACGTAGTAGTCCTGCTCCAGGCTGGACAGCGGCCGCGCGCCGTCGAGGCTGCGCAGCGAGACCGGCCCCATCGCGGCCAGCTGCGACCAGAAGGTCTCGGCGTTGCGCCGCGCTTCGTTGTGGTCGCGCATGGCGGCCCAGCGTTCGGCGTGTTTCCAGGTCTCGGCGCCGATGCCCTGGCGCACGACGGCGTCGCGCACGGCCAGCGCGTGCACCTTCTGCTCGGTCCAGAAACGCGGGCCGCGTCCGGGCGCCACATGGGCCCAGTCGCGGCGGATGTCGTCGATGGCCAGCGAGCGGTCGACGCCGTAGGCGCTCATCGCGATGCGGTGCGCGGCCTCGCGGTCGTCGGCCTTGATCGCCATCTCGTAGCGCTGGCGCCAGCTCAGGCCGCAGTCCGCCGTGGTCCAGCAGCGCGGTTCGCCGGCAGCGATGGCGGCGGCCGCGGCGTCGCGCCGGGCCTGCGCTTCCTGCCGGCGGCGCTCCAGGTCGGCCAGCAGGGCCTGGCGCTGCTGGGCGGCGAGTTCAACCGACCAGCGTTGCGCCGCCTCCTTGTCGGCCGCCTGCAGGCGGCGGAAGGCAGCGGTGTCCTGCTCCTGCGCGCGCATGCGCGCCGCGTACACCTCGCCCAGGCTCGCGAGCAGCGCGTCGCGGGCCTGGGGCTGCAGCTTGGCGGCTTCGGCCTCGGTCGGCAGGTCGGCGGGCCGGCCCATGCGCTCCGCGTAGTTGGCGCGCTGGATGGCCGGGTTGCGCTCGGCGTGGGCGATCTCCCAACGGCCGTCTTCCAGCTCGCCGAGGATCACGAGGTTGGTGGCACGCCGGACGAGGTCGGTGTCCCAGCTCAGCACCAGCGATTCCACCTGCCGGTAGCGCGGGCCGCAGGCCGGCGGCTGCGCGGTCCATTCGTCGATGGCGTCGATGGTGCGGCCGCAGACGCCGAAACGCCGGCCTTCGGCGGTGTCCCAGACCTCGGCGCGGCGACGGAAGAACTCGGCGGGCTGATTGAAGGCGCCAGCCTCCGGCAAGAGCTGGCGGAAACCGAGCATGCCCTGGGGCGGCTGGTAGCGTGTGTTGGGTTTCAGGTAGGGCAGGAACAGGCCGGGCTCGTCCAGCAGGTGCATCACGTCCCGGCTGCCGAACAAGGTGCGTTCCGGCTCAAAGCGGATCTCCTTCAGCTGCCCGTTGAGCAGCATCACCTCGCCGCCTCGCAGCGTGACGGCAATGCCGGCCTGCGTCTCGCGAAAGGTCTCCTTGACGGCGTTGCCCTGGCTGCGCAGCAGGCCCGCGGCGTCGGTGTAGGGCGCCAGTTGCGCGTTGGGTGCCTTGATGCGCATCAGGCGCTTGTCGGTACCGCAGGCCAGCAGGTCGATGTGCTCGACCCAGCCGTCGGCGCCGGCAGGGCCGAAGGCGATGCGCACACGGGTGCTGGGCGTGTTGCGCTCGGGGCAGCCGCCGACGGCCACGTCCACCAGCGGACCCTCGGAAAAGCGCACGTAGCCTGGCGCGCTGGCCAGATAGCCGTCGCGTTCGACGGCCGGTGGCCAGGGCATGTTGGCGGTGGCGCCGATGCTGGCCAGCAGCAGGGCAGCGAACAGCGGGATGTGCTTCATCGGCATGGCTTCGACTGGGCTCGTGTGTGAGCCGCCGGTTTTACCGAGGCCACTGGCGACGCTCGCGCGGTGGTGGCCCGATGGCGGGCTAGGGCGTGCGAACTTCCCGCGGCCCGGCCGCGGGTGGCCGGCCGGCCACGAACAGCAGCGCACCCAGGGCCGTCGCGAACAGGCTCAGCAGGCTCATCGCCACGGCGTGCAGCAGCTGGAAGCGGTCGTGGTGGTCGGCGTGCGGCAGGCCGTCGACGACCCGCACGACGATGCGCTGGCCCGGCGTGTAGGCGGCCACCAGGGCCGCGGCTTCGGCCTGGCGGTAGGCGGAGAAGCGCGTGTGCAGCGAGGCCAGCGGCTGCGATGAAGGCGGCCAGGCCACCTGCACCACGGCGTGGTGCCGCAGCGAGCCGCGGCCGATGCGCTCGCTGTGCACCGAGGTTTCGAGCACCTCGGTCGTGGTGCGTGGGCCGGCGAAGGACCAGGCCGGTGGCCGGCCCGCCAGCCAGCTGTGCACCGCCATCGCACCGAAGACGAGGCCCAGCGCCAGCACGCCGAAGCGCAGCGCGAGCGTGGTCAGCATGCCGGCGGGGCGGGCGCCGGTTCAGCGGCCGTGTGCAAGGCCTTGTGTCCTGCCCGCCCGCAGGCCGGCGCCGATGCCGAAGGCCTCGGCGAACTCGGCCGCCGGCATCGGCTTGCCGAACAGGTAGCCCTGGCCCTCGGCACAGCCCAGCGTGCGCAGGCAGGTCTGCTGTTGCGCCTGCTCCACGCCTTCGGCAATGGTCTCCAGGCCGAAGCTGCCGGCCATGTCGAGGATGGCCCGCACCACCGAACGGTCACGCTCGGACTCGATCAGGCTGTGCACAAACGAGCGGTCGATCTTGATGCGGCTCAGCGGGTAGGTCTTCAGCAGGCTCAGCGAGGCGTAGCCGGTGCCGAAGTCGTCGAAGGCGATGCCGACGCCGAGCGCACGCAGCCGCTTCAGCGAGTCCAGTGCCAGCGCATCGTGGTCGAGCACGATGTTCTCGGTGATCTCCAGCTCCAGCGCCTCGGGCGGCAGGCCGTGGCGCTGCAGCGCGGCCTCGACCTCGGTGACGAGGTCGTCGACACGGAACTGCGCGCCGAACAGGTTGACGCCGACGCGGAAATCCAGCGCGCCGGCACGGCGCCATTGCGCCGCCTGCGCGCAGGCCTCGTCGAGCACCCAGGCGCCCACCACGGCCGCCAGCGGCCCGCCTTCGAGCGCCGGCAGAAAGGCTGCCGGCGACAGCAGGCCACGCTGCGGATGGCGCCAGCGGATCAGCGCCTCGGCGCCGGTGAGCCGGCCGTCGTCCAGCCGCAGCTGCGGCTGGTAGAACAGCACGAACTCGCCGGTGCTGACGGCGCGGTGCAACTCGATGCCGTACAGGCGCCGCGCCACCGCTTCCATGCGCAGCGCGGTGACGAAGGTGAAGGTCTGGCCGCGGCCGATGCTCTTGGCCTTGAACAGCGCCAGATCGGCATGCCCCATCAGTTCGAGCGGCTCCTGGGCGTGTTCGGGTGCCAGCGCCACGCCGCAACTCGCGGCCACGCGCACCTCGTGCCCGTCGATGACGATGGGCTCGGCCACGCGGGCGATGACGCGGCGCGCCAGTGCGGCGGCCTGGTCGGTCGGCGCGGCACCGGGCAGCAGCACCGCGAACTCGTCGCCGCCGATGCGCGCCACCAGGCCGTCGCTACCCACCAGCGCCTCCAGGCGCCGCGCCACTTCGCGCAGGATGGCGTCGCCCACGTCGTGGCCGAGCGTGTCGTTGACGTCCTTGAAGCCGTCGAGGTCGATCATCAGCACCGCAGCGGCGGCCGACTGGTCCAGCGCCAGCTCCAGCTGCCGGTACAGGCTCACGCGGTTGGCCAGCCCGGTGAGCATGTCGGTGGTGGCCAGCCGGTGCAGCTCTTCCTCGCGGCGGCGGCGTGCCGTCAGGTCCTGCAGGTGCGCGTTGAAGGTCAGCTGGCCACGCTCGCGCCAGCAGAACAGCGACAGGCCGAGCAGGAACTCGCTGCCGTCGCGGCGCAGCCCGCTCAGGCCGTTGGGCATCGGCAGGCCGTCCACCGAGCCGGCGGCCGTGGCGCGGGCGATCAGCTCGGCGACGGCGGCGCGGTCGCCTTCGGCCACCAGGGTCTCGACGGCGCGGCCCGCGCCCTCGGCCACTTCGTAGCCGTAGAGCGTGGCTGCCGCCTGGTTCCAGGCCACGATGCGGCCACGGCCGTCGAACCACACCACGGCGGTCGGCGAGTTCTTCGCGAACTCCTCGAAAGGCCGCTTGGCCTGTTCGGTGGAGATCTCGATGCGCCGCAGCTCCAGCCTGTCGCTGGCCATGCGGGCCAGTTCGACCAGGCGCTGGCGGTCCTCGGGCGAGAAGTCGGTGCGCGGCTTGTCGTCGATGATGCACAGCGCGCCGAGCGCATGGCCTTCGGGCGAGCGCAGCGGCACGCCGGCGTAGAAGCGCAGCCCGGTCGGCCCGGCGACCAGCGGGTTGTCGTGGAAGCGGTCGTCGAGCCGGGCATCGGGGACGACCATGACCTCGTCCTGCGTGATGGCATGGGCGCAGAAAGACACATCGCGCGACATGTCGGGCTGGCGCTCGTCCAGGCCGACGCTGGCGGCGAAGAAGACGTGGTCGTTGCCGATCATGTTCACGGCGGCCACCGGCATGTCGAACATGCGCGCGGCGATGCGCACCACCGGGTCCAGTGTGGGCAGCGGCCGTTCGTTGTCGAAGCCGTACTCGACGAGGGCGTCGAGCCGTTCGGTTTCAGTCTCCAGCGCCGGTGGGCATTTCATCGTCGTCTCCCGTGCCAGCCACGCATGCCCGCGCGGGCAGGCCGGGTGCGGTGGCAGCGGGCCTGGCTTCGGGGCAATCGAGGGCGATCAGTTTGGCGCCCAGTGTCCCGGCTTGGGGAGCATGGCAAAAGCAAAAAAGATCACAATTTGCCGCATTGATTCCGGCAATGTGGCCGATCGTGCGGCACGGAAGGGGCCTCCGGTGCTCAGCGCAGCGGCTCCTGCAGGCTGGCGGCCAGGGCCTGCACGGCGGCTTGCCGTGCCGCGTCCGCGTGCATGCACAGCAGCAGCCGGCGGCGGGCCCAGGGCTCCTGCAGCGGCAGGATGCGCACCCGCTCGGCACGCCAGCGCATGGCGGCGCTCATCGGCATCACGGCCACGCCGGCTCCGGCCGCCACCAGCTGCGCCACGGCGTCCAGCGTGCTGACGCGGGCCCGGTGGTGCAGCCAGCGGCCGGCGCTGCGCGCCTGCTGGTCCAGGAAGCGGCTGAGGCCGCTGCCCGCCGGCAGGCCGACGAAGGGTTCGGCCAGCAGCGCCGCGAAGCGCAGGCCGCGTGCCGTGGTTCCGGGCAGCCTGCCACGCGGCAGCAGCGCCACCAGCCGGTCGTCGACCCAGGGCTGCACCAGCAGGCCGGTGGTGTCGACGTGGCTGGCGACGATGCCGAGCTCGCCCGCACCGCGGTGCAGCGCGTCGAGCACCGCCTCGCTCGGAAGTTCCTGCGTCTCGACGTCGAGGTCGGCATGCCGGGCCAGGAAGCGGCCGAGCCGCGGCGGCAGCGCCTCGGCCATGGCCGCGGTGTTGCACAGCAGGCGCAGCGTGCCGCGCAGGCCACCGCGGAAGCGGCCCATCTCGACGTGCAGCGACTCCAGCTCCGACAGCACGGCGTGTGCCCTTCGTGCCATCGCGCGGCCAGCGTCGGTGGGCCGCACGCCGGCCTTGGAGCGTTCGAGCAGCGGTGTGCCGACCAGGTCTTCGAGCCCCTTGATGCGGGCACTGGCGGCAGCCAGCGACAGGCCTTGTGCGGCCGCCGCCGCGGTGATCGTGCCGTGTTCGAGCACCACGGTGAAGAGTCGCAGGTCGAACGGATCGACGCGGTAGCCCACGGGGCGCAGCGGGGTGTTCATGCTCATCCTTCGGTTCTGCCGAAGGATATGCACGCCACTGCCGCATCGACAAGCCGATGGCCCGCGCCGAGCATGGCGCTTTTCGAACGGAGAACAGCCGTGCTGGAGTGGATGGCCCTGGCTGCCGTGTTCCTGGCCGCCGGTGCGGTGAAGGGCGTCACCGGCATGGGCTTGCCGACGGTGGCGATGAGCCTGCTGGTGCTGTGGATGGCGCCGGTGCAGGCGGCGGCGCTGCTGGTGGTGCCGAGCCTGCTGACCAACCTGGCGCAATGCCGCGGCGGCCATGGCCGGCGTCTGCTGCGCCTGCTGTGGCCGGCCTGGCTGGCCCTGGTGGCGGGCACGCTGCTGGCACCAGAACTGCCGGGCGCGGGCGAGCAGGGCCGGCGCCTGCTCGGCGTGGTGCTGGTGGTCTACGGGCTCTGGGGCTGGTGGCGGCCGGTGCTGCCCGATCTGGCGCTGCAGGCACTGTGGGCGGGTGCCGTGGCGGGTGGGCTCACCGGCATCGTGACCGCCTGGACCGCGGTGTTCGTGATGCCGGTCGTGCCCTTTCTGCAGACGCTGAAGCTGGACAAGGACGCGCTGGTGCAGGCCCTGGGCCTGAGCTTCACGATCGCCACGCTGGCCCTGGCCTTGCGCCTGCAGCAGGCGGGCGAACTGCCGGCGCTCGATGCCGAGGTGGTGCTGGCGCTGTTGGCCGCACTGGCCGGCCTGGCGCTGGGCGGGCGGGTGCGCGCGCGGCTGGCCGGCCCGGCGTTTCAGAAGTGCGTGTTCGCGGTCTTCATCGCGCTGGGCGCGGTCAACCTGCTGCGCGGCTGAAGGTCGAGACCGTGCCGCCGCCGGCCATGGTTTCGCAACAGTGGCTGGCCCTGCGCCTGGAACGGGCCTACCGGCTGGCGCTGGTGTTGCAGGGCCGCTGTACCGGCGGCATCGAGGACGAGGCGCTGGCCGACGAACTGGTGAACCTGCTCGACCAGGCCCGGGCCGGCCAGCTGTGCGCGGCCCGTGGTCTGGCGATGCCGGCCGGTGGCACCGAGGAGACTGAGGACAGGCTCAGGGTCGGTTGTACGGGTTCTCGCCGATGTAGACCATGAGGCGCTGCGCCGTGAAGCCGGCGGGCGCGATGCGGGCCAGGTCGATGGCGCGCCGGTCGAGTCCGTTGAAGGTCCAGCTGAACTGCTGGCCGCCGCTGCGGAAGGTGATGGTTTCGCCGTAGACGGCGTTCACGTAGCGGGCCGCGCCGATGTCGACGGTTCGCGGCGCCAGCGTGGCGGTGTTGCCCGCGGGCTCGCCGAAGTAGGACTGGCCGTTGAGGAAGCGGTCGGGGCCGGTGGCGGCGGCCGATGCGGTGGTGGCCAGCAGCAGGCTCAGGGCGGCGGCGAGGCTCAGCTGGGTGCGGGTGTTGCGGGGCATGGTGGTCTGCCTTTCTGGAGACTGTTCAGGAGTCCCGCAATCTAGGCATCGGGCCCCCACGGCAAGACCACGCGCAGATGACGCTGCGGTCATGTCGGTGGCCCGGGCAGGGGGCTCAGTCCGGCAGCAGGCGGCGGTCGTCGAGCACGTAGCCGGCGCCGCGCACGGTGTGCAGCAGCGGGGTCTCGAAGTTGCGATCGAGCTTGGCGCGCAGGCGGCGCACCGCCACGTCGACGACGTTGGAGTCGCTGTCGAAGTCGTGTGGCCACAGGTGCTCGCGCAGCTCGGCCCGGCTCAGCACGGTGCGCAGGTTGCGCGCCAGCACCGCCAGCAGCGCGAACTCCTGTGCGGTCAGCGCCAGCGGTCGGCCCTGGCGCGCGGCGTGGCGTCGCACGAAGTCCATCTCCAGGTCGGCGAAGGCGATGTGCTGGTCCAGCGACAGCCAGCGCCCGCGCCGGCGGCACAGCGCCTGGATGCGTGCCAGCGCCTCGGCCAGTTCGAAGGGCTCGCGCAGGTAGTCGTCGGCACCGGCACGCAGGACCCGGGCGCGCTCGTCGGCGCCGGCCGCGCCGACGACGAGCACCTGCGCACCGCCGCGGTCCTGCAGCCGCTGCAGGGCTTGCAGCGTGTGCTGCGCGCTGGGCCCGGGCGGGCCGTCGCGCAGCAGCACCAGCGCATAGCGGGCCTGCAGCAGCAGATGGCCGGCCTCGTCGCCGTCGGGGCAGGTGTCGACGACATGGCCGTGGGCGGCCAGCGCCTGGCGCAGGCGCTGCGCCGGACGCGCGTCCGCGTCCACCAGCAGCAGCTTCATCGGCCTGCGCTTGGCGGTGTCGGGTTCATGCCCGCGCGGGCATCGGCAGCAGGGCGTCGGCGGCCAGGGCCGATGCCAGGGTTTCGCGGGCCCGCAGCACCCACTTCGGGCCTTTGCGCATGGCGTCCAGCTCGCGCGCATTGGCATTGGCGAAGAACAGCCCGTCGGCGATGCCCAGCCGCGTGAACAGCCGGCGCTGGCGTGCCGAGCGCCGGCGGTAGTCGCCTTCGAGCGGGGCGCCGTCGCGCTGCGCGGTCTCGATCAGCAGCGCGGCGCGGTGCAGGCTGTCGAGCGCGGCCTGGTCGACGGCCGGCACCGCGCGCGGGGCCGACAGCCGGGGCAGTGCAACGAAAGGGTTCGGGCCGACCACCAGGCCCCAGGGGCGCCGGCCTTGCAGCGGGTCGACACACAGCGCTTCGAGCTTGGTCAGACCGAAGGCACGCGACAGCTGCAGGCGCGTGGCGAGCCAGGGGTCGGCTTCGCGCACCGCGCTCAGCGCGGCTTCTGCCTCGGTTTCGGCGCCCGTCACCGGCAGCACCAGCGTGCGCAGCAGGCCCGCGGCCGAGGCGTCGCCGGCGCTCGCGGCGGCGTGCAGGCAGGCGATGGCCTGTTCGGAGTCCTTCAGCGTGGTGCCGGAGCGCAGCACCAGTGCCCCGAGCCGCCGCTGGGCATCGGGCAGTCCTGCAGCGGCGGCCTTTTCGAGGAAGAAGCGGGCCAGCTGCGGGTTGGCGACGCTGCTGCGGTGGTTGGCGTGGATGCGGTGCAGGTGCATCCAGGCGGCGCCCACGCCGGCATCGGCCGCGCGCATCAGCAGCGCCGAGCCCTTGCGCAGATTGCCGCCGCTGACCAGCGACAGCCCGGGAATCGCCAGCACCTCCACCTCGGCATAGGCGGCGCCCAGCCAGTAGGCGGCCTCGGCGTCGCCGGTGGTGACGAGCACCTCGAGCCCGCTGCGCACGGCCTGCGAGGGCAGGCCGTGCAGGCTTTCGCCGCGTTCGAGCGCGAGCTGCAGCGCCAGCTTGATGCTCGGCGCGAGCTGTTCCACCGACAGCGACGAGGCCGGCCCGCCTTCGAGGGCCACGCGGATGCCGCGGGCCAGCCGCGGCAGGTCGCGCTGCGCGGCGGCCTGTGCCACCGCCGCCTGTGCGGCCGCGGCAAAGGGCAGCGGCCAGGCCGTGCGCAGGGCGGCCAGCAGCGCCTGACCGGGATCGCGGCCCGGTGTCGAAGCCAGGCTGCGCAGCACGCGGTGGGCCGTCAGATGGTGCTGGGCCTGGGCCTGGCGCAGGCAGTGCAGCGCCGCCTGGTGGCTGGCCTGGTGGGCGGCCGTGCCATCGGCCTGCCACAGCATCAGCCACACCGCCCACTTGAACTGCGCCTCGGGCGAGCCTTCGTCGGCGGCCCGCTGCAAGGTGCCGAGGTGCCCGGTCTCGACCAGCCGCGCCAGTTCGAGGTGTTCGCCGATGACCCGAGCGGCCTCGCCCTGCGGTGCGTGGCTGGGCGCGGTCAGGTATTCCAGCGCGAGCTGCTCGTGGCGCGGGAAGCCGTCCAGGCCGGCCAGGTAGCGGCGGCCGACCTCCACGCGTGCCGCGGCGTCGCTGCGCGCCCTCGCAACCAGTGCGATGTGTTCCCGCTTCATCGGTTGTCTCCGTGCTGTGGTGTGCATCGCACGAAGCGCCCGCCTCGGAGCGGATCGCGCGGGCTCCCCTTGCAGAGAACCGCGCCCTCGTGAACGCCGGGGCACTGTAGGAAGCAGGTCCTGTCGAAACGGTGGACCGCACATGACGGCGCTGTCATCTGCTGTGCGGTGGCCCTGCAGCGGCCCCGCGTGGCCAGGGTCAGTTGCCGATGCGTCACACCCGCGCCCCCGGCGCCAGCGGAACGCTTGCGCAGCCCGCACAGCTCTTGTCGCGTGTCTGGGCACGGTCGGGGCCGCTCTCTAGATTGCGGCGCAGTCGCTCAAGACACCGGCTCCAAGGGAGTAGGGCGGCGTCTCTCGAAGTCTCAGCAAACCGGAGAAAGACACATGAATCGACACCTGATCGCCCTCGCGGCACTTACCGCCTTCGTGGGCACGGCGACGACGGCTGCGGCGCAGTCCTCGGTCACGCTGTACGGCATCGTCGGCCTCGAGGCCGGCAAGAACCCCGGCTCGAACACCAAGGTGCTGCAGAACGGCGCGAACAGCCGCCTCGGCGTGCGCGGCGTCGAGGACCTCGGCGGTGGCCTGCGCGCCTTCTTCAACCTCGAGCACCGCATGGAGCCGGATTCCGGCACCCAGAGCGACGGTGGCCGCTTCTGGAACGGCCGCTCGACCGTGGGCCTGGAAGGCAGCTTCGGCCGCGTCTGGATGGGCCGCGAGTACACGCCGCTGTTCCTGAACGTGGCGCTGGTGGGCGACCCCTGGGGCTTCACCGGCATCGGCGCGCTCGACTCGGGCCTGGCCGGCGTCGGCGCCTACTCGCGCTACGACAACACGGTGAACTACCAGTACGCGGCCAGCGGCTTCACGGCCTGGTTGCAGGTGGCCGAGGGCGAGCGCAACGGCAACGCCGCCGGCACCGCGGTGGCGCCGAAGCGGCCCGTGTCGCTGGCGCTGAGCTACGGCGCCGGCCCGGTGTACCTGGGCTTCGGCTACGACAGCCGCATCAACGACCAGGACGGCCTGTGGGCCCTGGTGGGCACCTACAACCTGGGCACGGTCAAGCTGTTCGGCACCTACGCCAGCGGCAAGACGGGCACGGGTGCCAAGCACACCGAGATCGCGCTGGCCGCGACGGCGCAGATGGGCACCGGCCAGCTGCGCCTGGGTGTCGACCAGATCAAGCGTTCGAGCGGCCCCTCGGCCACGCTGAAGCAGCAGGTCACGCTCGGCTACCACTACTCGCTGTCGCGCCGCACCACCGTCTTCGCCGACCTGGTGAACGACAGCAAGGCCGCCACCAGCAAGAGCGGCTACGGCTTCGGTCTGAAGCACGCGTTCTGAGTTCGGCCCTGCGTTGAACGGTCCCGAGGGGCGCTGCCGCGAGGCAGCGCCCCTCGGCCCGTTTCCCTATTCCTGAGGCGATGGCGCCGAGGCACGGCTGCGCAGCCGCAGGCCCACTTCGGTGAGGCCGTTGCGCGAAGCCGCGAACACCTCGCCTGCGTGCATGCGCGCGATGGCGGCCACGATGGCCAGGCCGAGGCCGTGGTTCTCGTGGTCCGACGAGCGGGCGCGGTCGACGCGGTAGAAGCGGTCGAAGATGCGCGACAGGTCCGCGTCGGCGATCGGTGGCCCCTGGTTGCGCACCGACAGGCTCAGCATTTCGTTCGCGGCGTCGGCCGCGATGCGCACTTCGAGCACCGAGCCCGGCACGGCGTAGCGCGTGCCGTTGACGATGAGGTTCGACAGCGCGCGGCGCAGCAGCGGGGCGTCCACCTCGGCCGGCGCGTCACCGTCCACGCGGGCCATCACGCCGGCGGCTTCAAGCGCGGCCTCGTGGTAGTCGATCACCGCAGCGGCCAGCGTGGCCATGCTGGCCACGGCGGTGCGGCGTGCGTGGGCGCCCCGGTCGGCGCGCGACAGGAACAGCATGTCCTGCACGATGTCGGCCAGCCGCCGCAGCTCTTCGAGGTTGGAGCCGATCAGCTGCTGCAGTTCGGCGCCGTCGCGTGTGCGGCGCAGCGCGACTTCCGAGCCGCTGATCAGCGTCGCCAGCGGTGTGCACAGCTCGTGGGCCACGTCGGCGTTGAAGGCCTCGAGCTGGGTGTAGGCGTGGTCGAGCCGGCTCAGCAGCTCGTTGAACTCGCCCACCAGCGGGGCCAGCTCTTCGGGCTGCTCGCTGCTGGAGAGTCGGCGGTGCAGCGTGTCGGCCCGCAGCCGGCGCGCCTGCGAGGCCAGCCGGCCGATCGGCGCCAGGCCGGTGCGCACCAGCAGGTAGCCGGTGATCGCCGCCAGCGCCGAGGCGCCGATGGCCGAGGCCACCAGCGTCAGCGCCAACCGGCGCAGCAGCCGTTCGTCGCCGCCCACGTCCAGGTACAGCAGCGCCCGACGCGGCGCATCGGGCGCCCGCATCTCGGGCGTGGCGAAGGCCGTGCTGCGCGGCCGGTCGATGAAGCGCGGGCCTGGGCCGCGGTCCAGGCTGGCGTAGACGAGCGCGCCGGCCGCGTCACGCAGCTCCAGCGCCACCTCATCGTGCCCGACGAAGAAGTCGTCGAGCTTGTGGCGCAGCGTGTCCAGTGTCACGTCCTGGCGTGTCTCCTGCAGCAGGTGCAGCACCTGGGCCTGCTTGTTCGCCAGCGCTTCTTCCTGGCGGGTCGACAGGCTGGCGCGGGCGTCGAGGTAGACCACGGCGCAGATGACCATGGTGCCGGCCAGGCCCTGCAGCGCGAGCCAGACCGAGAGGCGCCGGCTCAGCGAGGGCCCGTAGCTCACGGCGCGCGGTCCTCCAGCACATAGCCCATGCCGCGCACCGTGTGCAGCAGCTTGGCGGTGCTGGCGCCGTCGAGCTTGGAACGCAGCCGGCCCACCGCCACGTCGACGACATTGGTGTTGCTGTCGAAGTTCATGTCCCAGACCTGCTCGGCGATCTCGGTGCGCGACAGCACCTCGCCCGCACGGCGCAGGAACAGCGTCAGCAGCGCAAACTCCTTGGCCGTGAGCTCGAGCCGCCGGCCGCCGCGCACGGCGCGCCGCTTCAGCATGTCGACCTCCAGGTCGGCCAGCGTCAGCAGGGGCTTCAGCGCCGGCTGCGTCGTGTCCTGGCGCGAGCGGCGCAGCAGCACCTCGATGCGCGCGACCAGTTCTGAAAACGCGAAGGGCTTGGTCAGGTAGTCGTCGGCGCCGGTCTGCAGGCCCTTGACGCGGTCTTCCACCGCGCCGCGCGCCGTCAGCATCAGCACCGGCGTGTGGCGGCTGCTGCGCAGCGCCGTCAGCAGGCTCAGGCCGTCGATGCCGGGCAGCATCTGGTCGAGCAGCAGCAGGTCGTAGTCCTGCTCCAGCGCGTGGTGCAGGCCGTCGACCCCGTTGTGCACGAGGTCGACGACATAGCCTTCTTCGGTCAGGCCCTTCTTCAGGTATTCGGCGAGCTTGCGCTCGTCTTCGATCAGCAGCAGTCGCATCGTGCTCGTCGGTCGGCAGGCAGCGATGGTGCCACTGCCGGCGGGCGTTTCAGAGCCGCTTGGCGACGGCGAGCGGGATGCCGCTGGGCCGCGGGGCGGCGGCCTGCGCGTCGGCCGGCGCCTTGGCCGGCGGTGATGACCGGGTCGTCGCCTGGCTCATCGGGCGGCTCGACAGCGCCTGCGGTGCGCTGCTGGCGGCGGCCGGCGGGGCATGGTCAAGGCGCTTGGCAACGGCCATCGGCTGCGGCGGCGTCGTGGGCTGGGCCGCCACCGGCAGCAGCAGGGCGGGTGTCAGCAGAAGGAAGGCGATGCGGAAAAGGCTCATGCCCGCAGGCTAGCGAGCCACCCCCCACGCCAGCCCCTCCGGAAGATGACAGCTTTGTCATCCAGAGGCGGAGCCGGCCACTCAGCACCCGACGCGTTCAGAACCCGACGTGCTCGGGCCCCTTCAGCTGCAGCATGGCCCTCGCCTCGGCGGGTGTGGCCACCTCGAGGCCCAGCTCCTCGATGATGCGGCGGGCGCGTGCCACCTGCTCGGCGTTGCTGCGTGCCAGCTTGCCGGGGCCCAGCCAGAGGCTGTCTTCGAGGCCCACGCGCACATGGCCGCCCATCACCGCCGACATCGCGGCGATGAACATCTGGTTGCGGCCGGCGCCCAGCACCGACCAGTGGAACTGCTCGCCGAACAGGCGGTCGGCCGTGCGCTTCATGTGCATCACGTCTTCCGGGTGCGGGCCGATGCCGCCGCGCAGACCGAACACCGACTGGATGAACAGCGGCGCCTTGAGCAGCCCGCGGTCGAGGAAGTGTGCCGCGGTGTACAGGTGGCCGATGTCGTAGCACTCGATCTCGAAGCGCGTGTCGTTCTCGCGGCAGGTTTCGAGGATGGTGGCGATGTCGCGGAAGGTGTTCTTGAAGATGCGGTCGTCGCTGCCGGCCAGGTAGGGGCGTTCCCAGTCGTGCTTGAAGTCCTTGTAGCGGTCGAGCATCTCGTACAGGCCGAAGTTCATCGAGCCCATGTTCAGCGAGGCGACCTCGGGCTTGAGCGCGGCGGCAGGGCGCAGGCGGTCCTCGACCGTCATCGTCGGCGCGCCGCCGGTCGTGAGGTTGATGACCACGTCGCTGGCCTCGCGGATGCGGGGCAGGAAGCGCAGGAACATCGCCGGGTCCTGCGTCGGCCGGCCGTCGGCTGGCTCGCGTGCGTGCAGGTGCACGATGGCCGCGCCGGCCTCGGCCGCGCCGATGGCGGCCTCGGCGATCTCCTCCGGCGTCACCGGCAGGTGCGGCGACATCGACGGCGTGTGGATCGCGCCCGTCACGGCGCAGGTGATGATGACCTTGTTCTGGCGTGCGGCCATGGTGTCTCGCGAGCGTGGAAGGAAGGGGGCGGCGGGGTGGGGCTGTCAGCCCGCCGTGCGGGTCTGCTGCAGTGCCGTCCAGACGCGGCAGGGCGTGAACGGCAGCTCCAGGTGGGTGACGCCGCGGCGCGACAGCGCATCGAGGATGGCGTTGGTGGCCGACGGGATCGAGCCGGCCACGCCGGACTCGCCCGCGCCTTTCACGCCGCCGGGGTTGGTGGTGCAGGGCACTTCGATGTGCGCGTGGCGGATCGGCGGCAGCTCGTCGGCGCGTGGCATCGGGTAGTCCATGAACGAGGCCGTCAGCATCTGGCCCTCGTTGTCGTAGACCACGTGCTCGCCGAGCACCTGGCCCAGGCCCTGGGCGACGCCGCCGTGCACCTGGCCTTCGACGACCACCGGATGGATCACGCGGCCCACGTCGTCCACCGCGGTGTAGGCCAGCACCTGCACGGTGCCGGTGTCGGGGTCGATCTCGACCTCGCAGACGTGGCAGCCGTTCGGGAAGCTCATCTCGGCCGACTGGAAGTGGCCGAGCGCGGTGAGCGGTGTCGTCTCGGCCAGGGCTTCGAGCGTCACGCGCCGGTCGGTGCCGGCCACGGCGAAGACACCGGCTTCGTACTCGATGTCGGCCACGCCGGCTTCGAGCCGGTCGGCCGCGCGTTCGCGGCCCTGCTCGACGAGCGTGTCGGCGGCACGGCGCATCGCGCCGCCGAGCATCATCGTCGTGCGCGAGGCCACCGTGGGCAGGCCGGCCGGCACCTCGTCGCTGTCGCCGGTGAGCAGCTCGACACGCAGCGGGTCGATGCCCAGCATGCGGGCCAGCGCCAGTGGCGCCGTGGTGCCCAGACCCTGGCCCATGGCCTGGGCGCCGGTGCGCAGCACGATGCGGCCGTCGGTGCCCACGCGCAGGTCGGCGCTCTCGACCAGCGGGCTGCCGCCGGCCACTTCGAGAAAGCAGCACAGGCCGATGCCGCGCAGGCGGCCGGCGGCCTCGCTGGCGGCGCGGCGGGCCGCGAAGCCTTGCCAGTCCGACAGCGCCAGGGCCTTGTCGAGCAGGGCCTCGAACTCGCCGCTGTCGTAGGTCTGCCCGCTCGGCGCGGCATAGGGCATGACCGAGGCCGGGATGAGGTTGCGCCGGCGCAGCTCGACGCGGTCGATGCCAGTGGCGCGCGCGGCGGCTTCGATCAGCCGCTCGACCAGGTAGATGGCCTCGGGCCGGCCGGCGCCGCGGTAGGGACCGACCGGCACCGCGTTCGTCAACACCAGCTGCGCCTGCATGCGGATGGCCGGGATGCGGTAGACGCTGGACAGGCAGTTCTTGGTGTTGTTGGTGGCGACGATGGCGGCGTAGGTCGAGGCGTAGGCGCCGATGCCGACACGCGAGTGCACACGCAGCGCGAGGAAGCGGCCTTCGGCATCGAGCGCGAGTTCGCCGTCGAGCAGGCCGTCGCGGCCATGGGTGTCGGTCAGGAAGCTCTCCAGCCGGGTGGCGCACCAGTGCACCGGCCGGCCGCAGCGGCGCGCGGCCAGCAGCAGCGCGGCGTACTCGGCATAGGGCTGCACCTTCATGCCGAAGCCGCCGCCGACATCGTGCGTGCGCACGCGCAGCGCACCGGGTGGCAGCTTGAACACCTGCTCGCCGAGGATCTTGCTGACCACGGCCACGCCCTGCGTGCCGGCAGTCAGCGTCGCACGGCCGGTGGTGGTGTCCCACTCGGCGATGGCGGCGCGCGGCTCGAGCGCGCTGGGCGCCACGCGCGGCATGCCCACCTGCAGCGCGACGCGGTGCCGTGCGCCGGCAAAGGCGGCGTCCACCGCCGCGGCGTCGCCGTGTGCCCAGTCGAGCGCGACGTTGCCCGGCGCCTCGGGCCACAGCGCCGGGGCATCGGCGGCCAGGGCGCGCTCGATGGTCGAGGCGGCGGGCAGGTGCTCGTAGTCGACCTCGACCAGCAGCGCCGCGGCCTGGGCCTGGGCCGCGGTTTCGGCGACGACGACGGCAACCGCCTCGCCGACGTAGCGCACCCGGCGCGCGAGCACCGGCATGCCCGGGCCGAACATCGGCTGGCCGTCCTGGCCCGGCAGCAGCACGGCCGGCGGGATGGCGCCGAGGCCGGCCGCTTCGGCGTCGTCCGGGCCGAGCACGCACAACACGCCGGACAGGGCGCTGGCAGCGGTGGTGTCGACGCCCAGCACCTGCGCATGGGCGTAGGCCGAGCGCACGAAGGCGGCATGCACGCCGCCGGGCAGGCGGATGTCGTCGGTGAAGCGGGCCTGGCCGCGCAGCAGGGCCTCGTCTTCGCGGCGCGCGGCGTCCTGGGGGGCACCGAAGCGCAGGGTGGAATCGTTCATCGTTCTGGGGTTGCGGGGGGGCCGGGGGAGCCGGGTTCAGCGGCCGACGACGGCAGGTTGCCCTGCGACAGGATGCGGTCGGCCGCGCTCATCAGGTCGCCCTGCACCGCGGCCTGCGCCGCTTCGGCGTCGCGGCGGCGCAGGCCGCGGATCAGGCGCCGGTGCCAGTCCGGGGCCGGGTTGGCGCCGCGTGTCGAGGGCCGGGTGCCGGCGCGCATGCGCAGGCTCAGGTGCAGCAGCGGGCCGACCTGCAGCCAGGTGCTTTCGATCATCGCCAGCAGCGCCGGCGCCTTCGCGGCCTCGTAGGCGATGAAGTGCAGGTCCTTGTTGACGCGGAACAGCAGCGTCGGGTCGGCCTCGGGGCGCGCCATCTCTTCGGCGAACACGGCGTTCAGCTCCTCCATGCGGTCGAGCTCGGCTTCGCCGATGTGCGGCACGGCCTTGGCGATGGCCAGCGTCTCGAGCGCGATGCGGATGTCGAGCAGCTCGCGGAAGCGGGGTTCGGTGATCACCAGCACGCGGATGCGGCGGTTGGGCAAGGTCTCGAGCGCACCTTCGGCGCAGAGGCGGCGCACGGCCTCGCGCACCGGCATCGGGCTCACGCCGAGTGCGCCGGCCAGTTCGCGCAGCGTCAGCCCCTGGCCTGGCTGCAGCTGGCCGGCCATCAGGAAGTCGCGCAGTTCGCGGTACACGCGCGAGGCGAGCGTGCTGCTCTCGACCCGGTGGATACCGGCCAGCGAGCCGCTGGCGAGCTTCGGAGTCGAAGGACGTTCGGACATGAGGAGGACTCGGCAGGTGTCAGCGCGAGGGCCGGGCGGCCGCACCACCGAGGTGGACCGGACTCATGGAAATCATGGGGGTGGAACGGGGCCGCACGCAATTGACAGTCTGTGGATGGAGTAAATAATATGTGATCACAAATCAGACTGCAATCGAACGCAGCCCACACACCCCGGAGACAGCCATGACCGCTTGTTCGAACGCTTGCACCACCATCCTGGATCGCGCCGTATCCGCGCCGTTGATCGGCCGCGCCGGCCAGCCGCCACACGCAGCCCATGGCCGCCTGGGCCGCACCTTGCGAGGGCTGGCACTGGCCGTGGCCGCCGGCGCGCTGCTGGCGCCGGCCGCGGCGCAGCAAGGCCCCATCAAGATCGGCGTGCTCGCGCCGGTGAGCGGCCCGCTGGCCGCACCGGGCAAGGACATGGTCGAGGGCTGGAAGCTGTTCTGGGACCAGGCCGGCCACACGGCCGGTGGCCGCAAGGTGGAGTACGTCATCGCCGACACCACCTGCAACCCCGACCAGGCGCTGACGCAGGCGCGCCGCCTGGTGCACCAGGAGAAGGTGCACATCCTCGTCGGCCCGCTGTGCGGCCACGAGGGCCCGGCCGTGGCGCAGGTGAGCAAGGAAACCGGCGTGCCGCTGGTGATGGACGCCGCCGGCGCCGACACCGCCACCAAGTGGGACCGCACGCCGACCGTGGTGCGCACCGCGCTGTCGGCGAGCCAGATCGGCCACCCCTGGGGCGAGTACATGTACAAGGAGCTCGGGCTGCGCAACGTGACCTTCATCGGCCAGGACTACACCTTCGGCCACGAGGTGACGCTGGGCGCGGTGCGCGCCTTCACGGCGCTGGGCGGCAAGGTCGCACGCATCATCTGGAACCCGATCGGCACGCGTGACTACGGCCCCACGGTGGCGGCGATCCCGGCCGACAGCGACGGTGTCTCCGCGGTGGTGGTCGGTGCCGACCGCATCCGCCTGTTCGAGGCCTGGTACGGCTTCGGCATGGACAAGAAGCACAAGATCTACGGCGGCTACTGGATGCACCAGGACGCGCTGCCGCAGATGGACGACCGCGCCATCGGCATGATCGGCAACTCGCTGAACTACGCCGCCGGCCTGAACACGCCCGAGAACCAGGCCTTCACGACTGCCTTCGCGCGTGCCTACAAGCGGCTGCCCTCGTGGTTCGGCGAGTCGGCCTTCACCGCCGGCCTGTGGACCAAGACCGCCATCGACAGCATCGGCGGCAAGGTGGAGGACCGCGCCGCCTTCCTGAAGGCCATGCGCACGGTGAACGTGAAGGCACCGCGCGGGCCGCTGAAGCTGGACGAGTACGACAACCCGATCCAGAACGTCTACATCTCCAAGATCGAGAAGATCAAGCACCCGGTGCTGGGCGATGTGCTGGTGAACGTGCCGGTGAAGACCTACGAGGGCGTCTCGCAGTTCTGGACCTGGAACCCCGAAGAGTTCCTGAAGCGCGGTCCCTACAAGCGCTGACAGCGCCGACCGTTCCGGCTCGGTTCCGGAGCCGTTCCGCCACCGCCCGGGCCACTGCGGCCCGGGTGAGGCTTCACCCGTCTCACTCATGCAAAGTGCCATCCTCCAGGCCCTGAACGGCGCGTCGCTCGCGGCGCTGCTGTTCCTGCTGGCCTCCGGCTTCACGCTCAGCTTCGGCGTCATGCGCGTGGTCAACATGGCGCACGGCGCCTATTACCTGATCGGCGGCTACGTCGGCCTGGCGGTGGCGCTGGCCACCGGCAGCTTCGCGCTGGCGCTGGTCGCCGGCGGCGCCTTCGTCGCCTTCATGGGCTTCTTCATCGACCGGCTGCTGTTGCGCCGCACCGGCGAGAACCACCTCGCGCAGGTGCTGCTCACGGTGGGCATCGCCTTCGTGCTCGGCGACATCGCGCTCAAGATCTGGGGCGGCGACAGCCTGAAGGTGCCGGTGCCGATGTTCCTGCGCGGCGCCGTCACGCTGCCCGGCGACATGGTCTACCCGTCCTACCGCCTGGCGCTGATGGTGCTGGGCGCGGCGGTGGCCCTGCTGCTGTGGCTGCTGTACCGCAAGACGCAGCTGGGCGCCATCATCCGCGCCGGCGTCGACGACCGCGAGCAGGTCAATGCCAGCGGCATCAACGTCGACCGGCTGTTCATCATCGTCTCGGCGCTGGCCTCGTTCCTGGCCGGGCTGGCCGGCGTGGCGGGCGGCGCCTTCCTGACACTGCACCCGGGTGCGGAGTGGGAGATCCTGGTCTACGCGCTGGTCGTCGTCATCGTCGGCGGCCTCGGCAGCCTGGGCGGCGCGATGATCGGCGCGCTGGTGGTGGGCCTGCTCGATGCCTATGGCCGCTGGCTGATGCCGGAGTTCTCGTATTTCGTGCTGTTCGGGCCCATCGCACTGCTGATGCTGTTCCGCCCGCACGGCCTGTTCGGCAAGGAGGAGGCATGAACCAGAAGACCCGCCTCGTCTTCGCCGCGGTGCTGCTGGTGCTGGCACTGCTGCTGCCGCTGTTCGGCGGCCCGTTCTGGACCGGCCTGGTGACGCAGATGCTGATCTTCGGCCTGCTCGCGCTGTCGGTCGACCTGCTGCTCGGCCACGCCGGCCTGTTCTCGCTGACCCACGCCTCGTTCTTTGCGGTGGCGGCCTACACGGTGGCCATCCTCGAGGTGCGCTACGGCGTGCCGACGCTGCTGGCCGCGCCGGCCGGCATCCTGATGGGAACGCTGCTGGGGCTGCTGTTCGGCCTGTCGGTGCGCACCCGCGGCGTGTACTTCATCCTGATCACCATCGCCATGGGCTACGTGGTGTGGGGCATGGCGGTGCGCTGGTCGTCCTTCACCGGCGGCGACAACGGCATCACCAACGTGCCGTTCCCGGCCGTCGGCGGCCTGGGCATCCAGTCGCACACGCAGTACTACTACCTGGTGCTGGTGGTGGTGGCGCTCTGCCTGTGGGGCTACCGCCGGCTGATGAACTCGCCGTTCGGGCTGGGCCTGCGCGGCCTGAAGGGCAGCGAGACGCGCATGCGCAGCCTGGGCTACCGCACCGGCATGCACCTGTACGCGGCCTTCGTGCTGTCGGCGGCGCTGGCCAGCCTGGCCGGCGTGCTGTACGTCTACTACAACCGCTTCGTGAACCCGGTGGCCTCGTCGTTCCCGATCTCGGTGGAGGCGGCGCTGATGGCCATCGTCGGCGGCTCGGGCAGCCTGTTCGGGCCCTTCCTGGGCGCGGGCGTGGTGCTGGGCATGCGCAACTGGGGTTCGAGCTTCGTCGAGATGCACCACGCGGTGATGGGCCTGGTGTTCATCGCCACCGTGCTGTGGGCGCCGCAAGGCCTGGTGGGACTGGCGCGCCGCCTCGGCCAGCGCCTGCAGCAACGCAAGGCAGGCCGTGATGACTGAGCTCGCGATCCAGACCGAAGACGTGGCCAAGCTGTTCGGCGGCCTGGCCGCGGTGGACGGCGTGAGCCTGGCGGTGCAGCGCGGCGAACGCCGCCTGCTGATCGGCCCCAACGGCGCCGGCAAGACCACGCTGTTCCACTGCATCACCGGCAAGCTGGCCGCCACGCGCGGCGCGGTGCGCCTGTTCGGGCGCGAGGTGACGGCAGAGCCCGAGCACCGCCGGGCCGAGCTGGGCATGGGCCGCACCTTCCAGATCACCAACGTCTTCACCGAGCTGACGCTGATGGAGAACCTGGTGCTGTCCATCGTCGGCCGCGACCGCCGCAAGTGGTGGCTGCAGCGTGCGGTGGCGCGCATGGACGACGTGGCGGCGCAGGCGCACGAGCACCTGCGCACCGTGGGCCTGCACGAGCGTGCGGCCTGGCCGGTGCGCGAGATCTCCTATGGCGAACGCCGCCAGCTCGAGCTGGCCCTGGCGCTGAGCATGCGGCCGCAGGTGCTGTTCCTCGACGAGCCCTGCGCCGGCCTGTCGTCCAGCGAGCGCCAGCGCATCGCCGGGCTGATCGAAGGGCTGCCGCGCGAGATCACGCTGGTGATGATCGACCACGACATGGACATTGCGCTGCGCCTGGCGGACCGGGTCACCGTGCTGCACCAGGGCCGCGTGATCCTCGAAGGCACCCCGGACGCGGTGCGCAGCGACACGCAAGTGCGCGACATCTATTTCGGTCATGTCTGAGCCTCTGCTTGCCGTCGACGGCATCCACACCTATTACGGCGACAGCTATGTGCTGCAAGGCCTGTCGCTGCGGCTCGAGGCCGGGCGCGTCGTCGCCATCCTCGGCCGCAACGGCATGGGCAAGACCACGCTGGTGCGTTCGGTGGCCGGGCTGACGCCGCCTCGCGAAGGCGAGGTGCGGCTGCGCGGGCAGTCGCTGCGCGGCCGCGAGCCCTACGAGATCGCGCAGCAGGGCGTGGCGCTGGTGCCGCAGGGCCGGCGCATCTTCCGCTCGCTGTCGGTGCGCGAGAACCTGCTGCTGCCCACCAGCGGTCTGGCGCGGCCGCGCAGCGGGCACTGGACGCTCGACACCGTGCTCGAAACCTTTCCGCGCCTGGCCGAGCGCCTGGGCAACGGCGGCAGCGAGCTCTCGGGCGGCGAGCAGCAGATGCTGGCCATCGGCCGCGCGCTGATGGCCAACCCGGAGCTCATCCTGATGGACGAGCCTTCCGAGGGCCTGTCGCCCAAGCTGGTGCAGCAGGTGGGCGACATCCTGCGCACGCTGCGCGAGCGCGGGCACGCGGTGCTGCTGGTGGAACAGAACTTCGCGCTCGCGGTGGGCGTGGCCGACTACCTGTACGTGGTCAGCGCCGGGCGCTTTGTCTTCGAAGGCACGCCGGCGCAGCTGGAGGCCGCACCGGAGGTGATGGCCCAACATCTGGGACTGGGGCACGCATGAACCCGAACTTCGATCTGCGCGGGCGTGTCGCGCTCGTCACCGGCGGCAACGGCGGCATCGGCCTGGGCATGGCGACGGGCCTGGCGCGCGCGGGTGCCCGCGTCGCCGTGGCCGGGCGCAATGCGGCCAAGAACGCGGCGGCCGTCGAGGCATTGCAGGCGCTGGGCGTGGAGGCGGCGGCCTTCGAGGCCGACCTGCTGCAGGAAGCCGACTGCCGCGCCGTGGTCGACGGTGCCGCCGAACGCTTCGGTCGGCTCGACGTGCTGGTGAACAACGCCGGCATCGCGATCCGCAAGCCGCCGCAGGACTACAGCGCCGACGAATGGCACCGCGTGATGGACAGCAACCTCACGAGTGCCTTCCTCTGCTCGCATGCAGCCTACCCGCACTTCAAGGCGGCGGGTGGCGGCAAGATCATCGGCATCGGCTCGATCCTGTCGCTGATGGGCGCGCCGTTCGCGGTGGCCTATGCCGCGAGCAAGGGCGGCCTGGTGCAGATGACGCGCGCGCTGGCCACCGCCTGGGCGGCCGACAACATCCAGGTGAACGTGGTGCTGCCGGGCTGGATCCGCACCGACCTGACCGAAAGCGCAAGGCGCGAGGTGGCCGGCCTGAACGACCGGGTGCTGACCCGCACGCCGGCCGCGCGCTGGGGCGAGCCCGCCGACTTCGAGGCCATCACCGTGCTGCTGGCCGGCCCGGGCTCGCAGTTCATCACCGGTGCGGCGATCCCGGTCGACGGCGGTTATTCGATCCAGGCCTGAACGCGCAGGCGGCTGGCGCTCCGGCCTCAGCGCGCGCGCTGCACCGCCAGCGGCGAGACGGCGCTGGCCGCGTGGCCCCAGGACTGCCGCAGGTGCGTGGCGATGGCCGCGATTTCGGCGTCGCTGAGCACCTGGCCGAAGGGCGGCATGCCAAAGGGCCGCGGGTTGCCCGCGGTGGCCGGTGCGAAGCCGCCGCGCAGCATGTTCTGCAGCAGGTTGTGCGGCTCGGCCATGGTCACGCTGCGGTTGCCGGCCAGCGGCAGCACGAGCCCGGGCGCACCTTCGCCGGCATCGCCGTGGCAGCTGGCGCAGTGCGTGGCGTAGAGGCGGCGGCCCAGGTCGAGCTGGGCCACCGGCGCCGGCTCAACAGCCGCTGCCGCGCGTTGCGGGGCCGGCGGCAGTGCCTTCAGATAGACGGCCATGGCCTGCAGGTCGTCCGCGCCGAGGTGCTGCGTGCTGCCGTAGACCACGCCGGCCATCGGCCCGCTGACCACGGCGTGTTGATTGCGGCCGTCGCGCAGCAGCCGCACGATGTCGTCGAGCGGCCAGTCGGCCACGCCAGCCGCGGCGCCGTCGTGCAGCGAGGGGCTGAACCAGCGGCCGTCGGCTGTCGGCGAGCCCAGCATGGCGATCGGGCCGCCAAGCCGGTCACGCCCGGTGTGGCAGGCCATGCAATGGCCCAGCGCTTCCACGAGGTAGCGGCCGCGGTGCCAGACGGCGTCGCGCGCGGGCTCTGGCGGCAACGGGCCGGGCGTGAAGTAGCGGGCGCGCCAGAGCCACTGCGCGGTCTGCAGGCTGTACGGAAAGCGCAGGGCCGATGGCGCGTTCGGCGCGTCGGCCGCGGGCAGGCTGCGCAGCCAGGCGAAGAGCGCGTCGCTGTCGTCGCGGGCGATCTGCGTGTAGCTCGGGTACGGGAAGGCCGGTGACAGCAGCCGGCCGTCGCGCGAGCGGCCTTCGTGCAGCGCGCGCCAGAAGTCGTCGGCGCTCCAGCCGCCCAGGCCGTGCACCGGGTGCGGCGTGAGGTTGGGCGCCGTGACCTTGCCGAAGGGGGTGGCGATGCTGCGGCCGCCGGCCATGGCCGCGCCGCCCGGCGCGGTGTGGCAGCCGGCGCAGTTGGCGGTGCGTGCCAACGCGGCGCCACGTTCGACGAGCAGCGCGCTCGGTGCGGTGCTCGCCGCCGACGGCGGCGGCAGGCTGCGCGGCCTTTCGAGCCAGGCCACGCCAGCGGCCAGCGCCAGCAGCAGTGCGCCGACGGTGCCGGCTGCAAGGCGACGGCGGCTCATCGCGCTGGGCCGCTGCCGCTGCAGGCCAGCGGCAGTGCTTCGGTCGGGGCCGGGGCGGCACGGGCGCCGGCCGGCACCGGCTGTGCGGCCAGCCAGGCGGCGATGGCGGTGATGTCGCTGTCGTCCAGCCGCTTCGCCACCGTGGCCATGCAATCGGGCTCGGCGGCGCGGCGCAGGCCGGTCTTCCAGCCACCGAGCTGCGCGATCAGGTAGTCGCGCGGCAGGCCGAGCAGGCCCGGCGTGGCCGGCGCCATGCCGGTCATCGTCGTCGCGTGGCAGGCATTGCACGAGGGCAGGCTGCGCGCCGGATCGCCCTCGCGCACCAGGCGCTCGCCCCGCGCCAGCACGGCCGGCGGCGCGGCCGGTGCCGCCGGGGGCGGGTAGGGCAGTTCGAGCCCTGCGAAGTAGGCGGCGATCTCGCGCAGGTAGTCGTCGGACAGGTGCTCGAACAGCTGCGCCATCGCCGCGTTGTGGCGCCGTCCGTCGCGGAAGCTCAGCAGTTGGGCGTAGAGGTAGCCCTCGGTCTTGCCGGCGATGCGCGGCAGGTAGCCGTCCGGGCCGGCGCGGCCTTCCTGGCCGTGGCAGACGCTGCAGGCGAGCATGCGCTGCGCCATGGTGTCGACGGGCTTGGCCGTCTGCGCCGCTGCGCCAGAGGCAAGCCAGAGTGCCAGCATGAAGGCCGGCACCGCCGGCAAGGCGAGCCGCCTGCGCATGGCCGGCGGTTCAGCGGCCGCGCAGCGGCGGCGGCAGCGGGTCGCCGGCCTGTCGGCGGCGGAACAGCGCGGCACGGGCCAGCACCAGCGTGGTCACCGGGGCGGTGATCGACAGCACGATGATGATCAGCCACACGTGCAGCGCCAGCCCGCCACCACGCGTGCTGAAGTGCAGGATGGACGCGAAGGTCACGATCCAGGCGGCCAGCGTCGAGGCCAGCGCCGGGGCGTGCATGCGCGAGAAGAAGTCCGGCAGGCGGAGCAGGCCGAGTGCTGCGATCAGCACCACCACGCCGCTCACCAGCAGCAGCAGCGCGACGACGGCCTCGGGCCAGGGCGGCAGCGTATCCATCATTCGATGACCTCCCCGCGCAGCAGGAACTTGGCCAGCGCGACCGAGCCGACGAAGCCGAACAGCACCATCAGCAGCGCACCCTCGAAGTACATCTCGCTGTCGTAGCGGATGGCCAGCACCAGCATGATCAGCATGCCGACCACGTACATGAAGTCCAGCGCCAGCACGCGGTCCTGCGCGGCCGGGCCGCGGAACAGGCGCACCAGGCCGATGGCCAGCGCCGCCATGTACAGCAGCAGCGTCAGCGTGATCGCCAGCGACAGCAGCGGGCTCATTCGAAGACCTCCTTCAACGGCCCTTCGTAGTCGCGCTTGAACCCCTCGACAAAAGTGGCCTCGTCGTCGAGGTGGAACACATGCATCAGCAGCGCGCTGCGGTCCGGCGCGAGCTCGGACCAGACGGTGCCGGGGATGACGGCCGAGATCATCGCCAGCGCGGCCAGCGCGTGTTCGTCGCGCAGCTCGAGCGGAATGACGACGAACTGGCCGTTGGGCGGGTGCCGGCGCGCGCGTGCCACGCCGATGGCCACCTCGATGGCCGAGCGCACGACCTCGCGGCCGACGCGCAGGATCAGCAGCACGAGCACGCCCCAGCGGCGCAGCGGCCCGGGCCGCGGGCGCAGCGGCGCCATCAGCAGCGGCGCGGCGAGCGCGACCAGAACGCCAAGCGCGATCTGCCCGAGGCTGGCGCTGCGCGTCAGCAGCAGCCAGCCGCCAAAGAGGCCCAGCGACAGCCAGGGCGAAGGAATCCAGCGGGCGAGCAGTTTCATCGCGTGGCCTCCGGGGCGGTGTCGCCGCCGCCCGCGGCCTGCGTCGCGGGGGAGGGCAGCGTCCGCGCCGACATCACGGCCCGCACGTACTGCTCGGGCGCGTGCAGGGCCTCGGCGGTGGCGCGTGCATAGCCGAGCATCGGCTCGGCGTGCAGCACCATGGCCATCGCGGCGGCCAGCAGGCCGGCGATGGGCAGGGTCTCGGCCACGCGCAGGCGCGGCGAAGGCCGGTCCTGCGAGGTCCAGAAGTGGCGCACGCCGACCCGCATCATCGCGATCGCGGCGGCCAGGCCAGAGAGGATCAGCAGCGCGAACAGCGTCCAGGACGCCAGCGTGCGCAGGTCCAGCAGCGCCGTCAGCATGCCCAGCTTGGCGACGAAGCCCGACAGCGGCGGCAGGCCGGCGATGATCATCGCGCAGACCGTGAAGCCCACGCCGAGGAAGACCAGCGCTCGCGGGATGGCGCGGCCGATCAGCGCCTCCTCGTTGTCGTCGAGGTTGGTGCCGGGCAGCGGCTCGTTGTCGACGAAGGAGGGCAGGGCGTCCTGGCCGTCGTCGATGTCGGCCGGGCCCACTTCGACCTGGCGTGCACGCTCCAGCAGCTCGACCAGCAGGAACAGCGCGCAGCCGGCCAGCGTCGAGCTGGCGAGGTAGAAGAGCGCGCCGCCGCTGAGCGCCGGGGCGTCGAAACCGACGGCGGCGATCATGGTGCCGGAGGAGGCGATCACGCTGTAGCCGGCCAGCCGCGCCAGCTGCTGCGAGGCCAGCATGCCGACGGTGCCGTAGGCCAACGTCGCCAGGCCGCCGATGATGAGCGCCTGCCCGCCGAAGCCGGCCGAGGCGCCGGCCTCGACCGGGAAACACAGCGTCCACAGCCGCAGCACGGCGTACACGCCGACCTTGGTGAGGATGGCGAACACCGCCGCCGCCGGCGCGCTGGCCGCGGCATAGGCCGGCGGCAGCCAGAAGTTCAGCGGCCACAGCGCCGCCTTGGCCAGGAAGGCGATGGCGAGGATGGCCGCGCCGGCGTGCAGCAGGCCACGGTCGGCCTCCGGGATGAGCCGCAGCTTCTCGGCGATGTCGGCCATGTTCAGCGTGCCGGTCACGCCGTACAGCACCGCCACGCCGATCAGGAACAGCAGCGACGCGAACAGGTTGATCGCGATGTAGTGCAGCCCGGCACGCACCCGCTCGGGCCCGCCACCGTGCAGCAGCAGGCCGTAGCTGGCGGCCAGCAGCACCTCGAAGAACACGAACAGGTTGAACAGGTCCGCCGTCAGGAAGGCGCCACTCAGGCCCATCAGCTGCAGCTGGAACAGCACGTGGAAGTAGACGCCGGCGTGCTGCCAGCGCGCCAGCGCATACAGCAGCGCCGCCAGCGCCACGCTGCAGGCCAGCACCAGCATCAGCACCGACAGCCGGTCGGCCACCAGCACGATGCCGTAAGGCACGGCCCAGTTGCCGGGAAGGTAGATGCCGAAGGCGGCCGCGCCGTCGGCCTGCACCTGGCCGAGCAGTGCGATGGCGATCAGCAGTGCCAGCGTCGTCGAGGCGATGTTGACCACCGCCTTCGCCCGCCGCCGGCCTTCGCCGAGCATCAGCATGCCGGCCGCGGTGGCCAGCGGCAGCAGCACCGGCGCCACGACCAGGTGCGGCCCGAGCAGTTCGTACAGCCAACTGGTCATGGCCGTTCCTCCTGCCCGTCGACGTGGTCGCCGCCGGAAAGGCCGCGCAGCGCCAGCAGCACGACGAGGAACAGCGCCGTGGTCGCGAAGCCGATGACGATGGCGGTGAGCACCAGCGACTGCGGCAGCGGGTCGGTGTAGTTGGCCAGGTCGGCCGGCACGCCGGTCCGCACGATGGGTTCGGCGTCCACCGACAGGCTGCCGACGCTGAAGATGAACAGGTTGATGGCGTAGGACAGCAGGGCCAGGCCGATCAGCACCTGGAAGGTCCGTGGGCGCAGCACCAGCCAGATGCCGGCGCCGGCCATCACGCCGATGGCGATCGAGATGACGACTTCCATCAGCCGGCCTCCCTTTCGTCGCCGCCCTGGCGGCGCGCCCGCAACGACTGGTGGGCGATGGCCGTCAGCATCAGCAGCGTCGCGCCGACGACGACCGAGAACACGCCCAGGTCGAACAGCGCGGCCGAAGGCAGGTGCACCTCGCCGACCAGCGGCCAGGTGACGTGCGCGGTGTGCGTGGTGAGGAACGGATAACCCAGGCCGATGGAGCCCAGGCCGGTGGCCAGTGCCACCAGCAGGCCGAAGGCCACCCAGCGCGGCGGCAGCAGCCGCATGCGCGCCTCGACCCAGCGTGTACCGCTGACCATGTACTGCGCGATGAAGGCGATGGCCACGACCAGGCCGGCGACGAAGCCGCCGCCCGGCTCGTTGTGGCCGCGCATGAACAGGTGGAAGGCAAACACCGCGGCCACCGGCAGCAGCAGCCGCACCAGCACGGCCGGGATCTCCAGGTACTCCTGCAGCCGGTCGGACTCGTTGGCGCGGTCGACCAGATCACGGCCGGCAACCTCGGGCGCCAGGCGCTGCTGCTCGGGCACCTCGAAGGTCTCGCGCGGCGGCCTGAAGCGGCGCAGCAGCGCGTAGACCGTGATGCCGACGATGCCGAGCACGGTGATCTCGCCCAGGGTGTCGAAGGCGCGGAAGTCGACCAGCATCACGTTGACGACGTTGGTGCCACCGCCCTCGGGCAGTGCCTTCTCCAGGAAAAACGGCGAGATCGACATCGGCGCGTTGCGCGTGAGCAGCGCAAACGACAGCGCCGCCAGCCCCGCACCCACCAGCACGGCGATGACGAGGTCGCGGCGGCGGCGCCACCAGGCGCGCGGCGCGATGCGCGGGTCTTCCTCGAGCATCCGCTTGGGCATCCAGCGCAGGCCCAGCAGGAACAGCACGATGGTCACGACCTCGACCGAGAGCTGCGTCAGCGCCAGGTCGGGGGCCGAGAACCAGGCGAAGGTGATGCACAGCACCAGGCCGACCACGCCGAGCATGGTCAGCGCTGCCAGGCGGTGGAACTTGGCCTGCCAGGCCGCGCCGATGGCGCAGGCGCCGCCGATCAGCCACAGCAGCACGAACTCCGGCGTCACCGGCACGCGGGCGCGGTCGCCCCAGGTCAGCGGCACGATCAGCGACGAGGCCAGGCCGGCCGTGGCCGCGGCCAGCACCATCCACAGCAGTTGCGGCTGCAACCGGCGCGTGCCGAGCCGGCGCGTCAGGCGGCGGGCGAGGTCGGATACCAGGGCCAGCAGGCCTTCGAACGCGCGCCGGCCGTCCAGGCCCAGCAGGCCGGGCGAGGCGCCGGGGCGGCGTTCCTTGAAGCGCCGCGAGAAGGCCAGGTAGACGAGCACGCCGCCGGCCGTGGCCACCAGGCTCATGATCAGCGGCGTGTTGAAGCCGTGCCAGACCGCCAGGCTGTACTCGGGCAGCGTGCCGCCGACCACCGGCTGCGCCGCGGTGGCCAGCAGCCAGCCCACCGACCAGGCCGGCAGCGTGCCGACCACCACGCACAGCAGCACCAGCAGTTCCACCGGAACGCGCATCCAGTGCACCGGCTCGTGCGGCACCCGTGGGCAGTCGGGCGGCGCGCCGAAGAACACGTCGTGGCCGAAGCGCAGCGAATACACCACCGCGAACACACCGGCCAGCGTCGCCAGGCCTGGCAGGCCGTACTCGATGAGCGGGCTGGCCGTGACATGCACGGTCTCGGCAAAGAACATCTCCTTGCTGAGGAAGCCGTTGAGCAGCGGCACGCCGGCCATCGCCGCGCAGGCCACGATGGCCAGCGTGCCGGTGATCGGCATGCTGCGGAAGAGGCCGTCGAGCCGGCGCATGTCGCGCGTGCCGGTTTCGTGGTCGATGATGCCCACCGACATGAACAGCGAGGCCTTGAAGGTCGCGTGGTTCATCATGTGGAACACCGCCGCCACCGCCGCCAGCGGGCTGTTCATGCCCAGCAGCAGTGTGATCAGCCCGAGGTGGCTGATGGTGGAGTAGGCCAGCAGCCCCTTCAGGTCGTTCTGGAACATCGCCGAGTAGGCGCCCAGCAGCAGCGTGGCCAGGCCGGCGCCGCCGACGATCCAGAACCAGGCGTCGCTGCCGGCCAGCACCGGCCACAGCCGGGCCAGCAGGAACACACCGGCCTTGACCATGGTGGCCGAGTGCAGGTAGGCCGACACCGGCGTCGGCGCCGCCATCGCGTGCGGCAGCCAGAAGTGGAACGGGAACTGCGCGCTCTTGGTCAGCGCGCCGAGCAGGATCAGCACCAGCGCCAGGTGGTACAGCGGGTGCGCGCGCACCACGTCGCCGGCCTGCAGCACCGCTTCTAGTTCCAGGCTGCCGACGATGTGGCCGAGGATCAGCACGCCGGCCAGCAGGCACAGCCCGCCGGTGGCGGTGACCGTGAAGGCCATGCGCGCACCGCGGCGGGCGTCCTTGCGGTGGGTCCAGTAGCCGATGAGCAGGAAGCTGAAGACGCTGGTGAGCTCCCAGAACACCACCAGCTGCACCAGGTTGCCCGAGATCACCACGCCCAGCATCGCGCCCATGAAGCCGAGCAGCAGCGAGTAGAAGCGGGCGGCCGGATCGTCCGGCGACAGGTAGTAGCGGGCGTAGACGATGACCAGCAGGCCCATGCCGCTGACCAGCATCGCGAACATCCACGCGAAGCCGTCGATGCGCACGACGAGGTCGATGCCGAGGCTCGGCAGCCAGCTCACCCGCTCGGTGACGACCCCGCCGCCGCTGACCTCGGGGTACATCAGCGCCAGGGGCACCGCGACGGCGAGCGCGATCGCGCCCGCCCACAAGGATTCGAGGTTGCGCGCGTTCGTCGGCAACAGCGCGGCGACCACGCAGCCCAGGAAGGGCAGCAGCAGCAAGAAGAAGAGGGACATTGGGGCCCGAGTCTAAGCTGCCGCCGCCGATGCCCCGCCCGGTGTCGGGTCGGGAACGGCGTTCAACCGGGCTTCGATCGGCGCCGTCGGATGAAGGCCTTCTCCAGCTCGGCCACCACGAACACGCCCAGGCCGGCGGCAACCACGCGCAGCCACTCGCCGGCGGCCAGGCCGGTGGAGCCGAACACCGCCTGCAGCGGCGGCGCGTAGACGAAGGCCAGCTGCAGCACCAGCGCCGCGGCCAGCGCCCAGACGATGGCCGGGTTGCCCGAGAGCCCGGCCCGGCTGAGCGCCGGCGCGGTGATGAAGCGGCTGTTGACCAGGTAGAACATCTCGGCCACGACGATGGCGCTGACGGCCATGGTGCGCGCGGTCTCGACGCTGGTGCCCTGCGCCGTCTCCCACAGGAACAGGCCGAGTGCCGCCGCCATGATCAGCACCGAGACCAGGATCACGCGCCAGGCGAAAAACGCCGACAGCAACGGCTCGCCCGGCGGCCGCGGCGCGCGGCGCATCACGTCGCCCTCGGCCGGCTCGAAGGCCAGCGCCAGGCCCAGCGTGCTGGAGGTGACCATGTTGATCCACAGCACCTGGGCCGGTGTCATCGGCAGCGTCAGCCCGAACAGGATGGCGGCGATGACCACCAGCGCCTCGCCGCCGTTGGTGGGCAGCATGAACAGGATGAACTTGCGGATGTTGTCGTAGACCGCGCGGCCTTCGCGCACTGCGGCGGCGATGGTCGCGAAGTTGTCGTCGGCCAGCACGATGTGCGCGGCTTCCTTGGCCGCCTCGGTGCCCTTGCGGCCCATGGCCACGCCGACATCGGCCTTCTTCAGCGCCGGCGCGTCGTTGACGCCGTCGCCGGTCATCGAGACCACCTGGCCGGCACGCTGCAGCGCCTGCACCAGGCGCAGCTTGTGCTCGGGGCTGGCGCGCGCGAACACGTCGACGTCCAGCGCCACGCGCTCGAGCGCGGCCTCGTCCATCAGCTCGATCTCGGCGCCGGTCAGCGCCGGTTTGCCGGTGCCGATGGCGAGCTGGGCGCCGATGGCGCGCGCCGTCTCGCCGTGGTCGCCGGTGATCATCTTCACGCGGATGCCGGCGGCGTGACAGTCGGCCACCGCGCGCACGGCTTCGTCGCGTGGTGGGTCGGCAATGCCCACCAGCGCCAGCAGGGTGCAGCCGCCCTCGACATCGGCGAAGGCCAGCGAAGGTCCCGCGGGTGCCGCGCGCCGGCAGGCCAGGCCGAGCAGGCGCAGGCCGCGGGCCGCGAGGTCGTTGGCCTTGCGGCGCCAGGTGTCGACGTCGATCGGCCGCTCGCCGTCCGGGCCCAGTTCGGTGGCGCTGATCTCCAGCATCTTCTCGGGCGCGCCCTTGACGAAGATCCAGGGCGCACCCTCGTCGTCGCGGTGCGCGGTGGCCATGAAGCGGTGCTGCGACTCGAACGGGATGGCGTCGGTGCGCGGCCAGGCGGCCTCGGTGTGGGCGTGCGCCAGGCCGGCCTTGGCGCCCAGCACCAGCAGCGCGCCTTCGGTGGGGTCGCCCACCACGTTCCAGCGGCCATCCTCGGCCACCATGCGCGCGTCGTTGCACAGCACGCCGGCGCGCAGCGCCAGCGCCAGCGCGGGGTGCCGGTCGGGGTCGATCACGCGCTCGCCGGCGCGGAACTCCCCTTCCGGCGCATAGCCGGCGCCGCTGACGCTCAGGTCCAGGCCCGCCACCACGGCACGCTGCACCGTCATCTCGTTGCGCGTGAGCGTGCCGGTCTTGTCGGAGCAGATCACGGTCACCGAGCCCAGCGCCTCCACCGCCGGCAACCGGCGCACGATGGCCTGGCGGCGCGCCATGCGCTGCACACCCAGCGCGAGCGTGATGGTCATGATGGCCGGCAGGCCCTCGGGGATGGCCGAGGCGGCCAGCGCCACCACCATCATGAACATCTCGGACGGCGGCTGGCCGCGCCAGCCCACGCCGAAGGCGAAGGTGGCGGCCGCCAGCACCAGGATGGCGACGGCCAGCACGCGGCCGAAGCGGTCGATCTGGCGCAGCAGCGGCGTGCTGCCGGCGTCGACCTCGGCCAGCAGGCGGTCGATGCGGCCGATCTCGGTGTCGCGGCCGGTGGCGACGACCAGGCCGGTGGCCTGGCCGTAGCTCACCAGCGTGCCGGCGTAGGCCATGCCGCGGCGCTCGGCCAGCGGCGTGTCGGCGGCCGCGGCAGCGGTGTCCTTGTCGACCGGCACCGATTCGCCGGTCAGCGCCGACTCGTCGACACGCAGCTCGCGCGCCTGCACCAGGCGCAGGTCGGCCGGCACACGGTCGCCGGAGGCCAGCAGCACCAGGTCGCCGGGCACCAGCTCGGCGGCGTCGATCTCCAGCCGCTCGCCGCCCCGGCGCACCACGGCGTGGGGCGACAGCATGGAGCGGATGGCGTCCATGGCCGACTCGGCCTTGCCCTCCTGGATGAAGCCGATGATGGCGTTGACCACCACCGCCGCCAGCAGCACGCCGGTGTCGACCCAGTGGCCGAGCAGGGCGGTGACGAAGGCGGCGGCCATCATCACGTACAGCAGCACGTTGTGGAACTGCGCCAGAAAACGCCGCAGCGCGCTGCGCGGCGCCGTGCGGGCCAGCCGGTTCGGGCCGTGGCTGCCGAGCCGGCGCCGGGCCTCGTCCGCCGCCAGGCCGCCGGGGCCGACCCCCAGGCGGTGGCCGACGGCGTCGGCGGTTTCTGCGTGCCAGGGCGTCTCGGGGTTCGGGTTCGCGGTGTCCGGGGCGGCGGTGTCGGGCGTCGGCGGCGTCGTCATCCTGCGGGCATCCTCCTGTGCCGGCCATTCTGGGCAGCCGGAACCGGCGCGAGCCTGCGCCGGATCAAGGAACGGCCGATCGAACACCGCCCGCTTCCCAGCGCAGTTCGGCTCTTGTGTCCGCAGGCCCCGCCCCCACCATTCTGCTACCGCCGGGCGTGACGGATTCCGCCTCGCCCCTACAGCAGCATCGGCAAGTCCGGTGCATAGAATGGTTCATGCCCGAGGAAACCCCTCCACCCGAGAAACCGCCCACGCGTCCGCCTGCCCGGGTGCCGCGTGAGCCGGACGGTGTGGTCGTGGTCGAGCGCCAGAAGGCGCGCACCAAGCCACCGACCCTGTACCAGGTGGTGATGCTGAACGACGACTACACGCCGATGGAGTTCGTCGTGATGGTGCTGCAGCGTCACTTCCAGCACGACATCGATTCCGCCACCCACATCATGCTGCTCATCCACCACGAGGGCCGCGGCGTCTGCGGCGTCTATCCGAAGGACGTGGCAGCGACCAAGGTCGAACTGGTGCTCGCGGCGGCTCGCCGCGATGGGCACCCCCTGCAATGCATCATGGAGGCCGCATGATCGCCCAAGAGCTTGAAGTCAGCCTGCACATGGCCTTCGTGGAGGCCCGACAGCAGCGCCACGAGTTCATCACCGTCGAGCACCTGCTGATGGCGTTGCTGGACAACCCGAGCGCCGCCGAGGTGCTGCGCGCCTGCGCCGCCAACATCGACGACCTGCGCAAGAGCCTGTCGACCTTCATTCGCGAGAACACGCCCACGGTCGGCGGCACCGAAGAGGTGGACACGCAGCCGACGCTGGGTTTCCAGCGCGTGATCCAGCGCGCCATCATGCACGTGCAGAGCACGGGCAGCGGCAAGAAGGAAGTCACCGGCGCCAACGTGCTGGTGGCGATCTTCGGCGAGAAGGACTCGCACGCCGTGTACTACCTGCACCAGCAGGGCGTGACGCGGCTCGACGTCGTCAACTTCATCGCCCACGGCATCAAGAAGTCAGATCCGCCGGAGCCGGCCAAGAACAACGACGGCAGCAGCGGCGAGGGCGAGAAGGAAGAAGGCTCGGCCAACGCCGACGCCAAGGGTTCGCCGCTGGAGCAGTTCACGCAGAACCTGAACCTGCTGGCGCAGCAGGGCAAGATCGACCCGCTGATCGGCCGCGAGCACGAGGTCGAGCGTGTCATCCAGGTGCTCTGCCGCCGGCGCAAGAACAACCCGCTGCTGGTCGGCGAGGCCGGGGTCGGCAAGACCGCCATCGCCGAGGGCCTGGCCTGGCGCATCACGCAGGGCGACGTGCCCGAGGTGCTGGCGGGCGCCACCGTCTACGCGCTCGACATGGGCGCGCTGCTGGCCGGCACCAAGTACCGCGGCGACTTCGAGCAGCGCCTGAAGGGCGTGCTGAAGCAGCTGAAGGACAACGCCAACGCGGTGCTGTTCATCGACGAGATCCACACGCTGATCGGCGCTGGCGCTGCCAGCGGCGGCACGCTGGACGCGAGCAACCTGCTCAAGCCGGCGCTGAGCTCGGGCGCGATGAAGTGCATCGGCGCGACCACCTTCACCGAGTACCGCGGCATCTTCGAGAAGGACGCGGCGCTGTCGCGGCGCTTCCAGAAGGTCGACGTGGTCGAGCCCACCGTCGAGCAGACGGTGGACATCCTCAAGGGCCTGAAGTCGCGCTTCGAGGAGCACCACAACGTCAAGTACGCCGTGGCGGCGCTGCAGGCCGCGGCCGAGCTGTCGGCCAAGTACATCAACGACCGCCACCTGCCCGACAAGGCCATCGACGTGATCGACGAGGCCGGCGCCGCGCAGCGCATCCTGCCGGCGGCCAAGCGCAAGAAGACCATCACGCGCAACGAGGTCGAAGAGATCGTCGCGAAGATCGCGCGCATCCCGCCGGCCAGCGTGAGCAGCGACGACCGCGGCAAGCTCAAGCAGCTCGACCGCGACCTGAAGGCCGTGGTCTTCGGCCAGGACCCGGCCATCGACGCACTGGCCGCGGCGATCAAGATGTCGCGCTCCGGCCTCGGCAAGCCCGACAAGCCGATCGGCTCGTTCCTGTTCAGCGGCCCCACTGGCGTTGGCAAGACCGAGGTCGCCAAGCAGCTGGCCTACGTGCTGGGCATCGACCTGATCCGCTTCGACATGTCGGAGTACATGGAGCGCCACGCCGTGAGCCGGCTGATCGGCGCGCCCCCGGGCTACGTCGGTTTCGACCAGGGCGGGCTGCTGACCGAGGCCGTGACCAAGAAGCCGCACTCGGTGCTGCTGCTCGACGAAATCGAGAAGGCCCACCCGGACGTCTTCAACGTGCTGCTGCAGGTCATGGACCACGGCACGCTGACCGACAACAACGGGCGCAAGTCCGACTTCCGCAACGTGATCATCATCATGACCACGAACGCGGGCGCCGAGACCATGCAGAAGTCGACCATCGGCTTCACGACCAAGCGCGAGCAGGGCGACGAGATGGCCGACCTGAAGCGTTTGTTCACGCCCGAGTTCCGCAACCGGCTCGACGCCACCGTCAGCTTCCGCGCGCTGGACCAGGAGATCATCCTGCGTGTGGTCGACAAGTTCCTGCTGCAGCTGGAGAGCCAGCTCGCCGAGAAGAAGGTCGAGGTGACCTTCACCGATCCGCTGCGCAAGCACCTGGCCAAGCGCGGTTTCGATCCGCTGATGGGCGCGCGGCCGATGCAGCGGCTGATCCAGGACACCATCCGCCGCGCACTGGCCGACGAACTGCTGTTCGGCCGCCTGGTCGACGGCGGCCGGCTGACGGTGGGCCTGGACGACAAGGACGAGGTGGTGCTGGACATCCAGCCGCCGAAGAAGAGCGACAAGCCGAAGGCCGAGACGGCACCGGCGTAATCCAGTTGGCGGATGCCTGGCCCTGGGCCGGGTTCGAGGGGGATACTCCCCCTCAATGTTTGGTTAGCATCGGTGCATGAAGCGCACCGATGCCCTTGCGTCCAAGCCCCGCCAGGTTTTGGCGGCCCTCGCCGCCGCGAGCCTGCTCGCCGCCTGCGGCGGTGGTGGCAGTGCCCCGGAACCCGAGGTGCCGGCGGCGGAACGCCGCGTCACGCTGCAGGAGTACCTGGGCAGCCGGGTTGCACCGGCACCGGCTGTGGCGGCTTCCGGCGCCAGCCTGCTCGACGCGGGCCTGGCCTATGCTGTGCCGGCGCTCACCGCCCGCCTCGGCCACGGCAACGACGTGGTCGTGCTGCCGCCGCTGGAAGCGGCTTTCGACAACCTGGTGCGTTCCGCCGCGCGGGGCAGCACGCTGGCCGAGCTCGACTCGCGGCGGCCCGCGGCCGGCTCGGCAGCGGTGCAGGCGGCGCAGCTGGCGGGCATCGAGCGGCGCCTGTGGGTGGCCGAGGGCGCGCCCTTGCGGTCGGCTTACCTCACCGCCGTGGACGTGCCGGGCCTGAGTTGGCAGGCCACGGCCGTGGGCGACTGGGGTGCGGCCACCCAGCGCGACATCGCCGGCGTCATGGAGCTGCAGGAACTGGAGCTGAAGCAGCAGACTCGGCTGGTCGTGCGTGACAGCTGGGTGCGCTCGTTCGCCTGGCCGCAGGTGCAGACCTTCGCGGCGCGTGTCGCCGACAACCGCATGCTGGCGATGTTGCGGCTGCGTGGCCCGATGCACTACGTGCGGGGTGTTGGCTACGAGTCCTGGACCATGGCCCTGGGTGAGGGCCGCCGGTTGGTCGGGCTGGTCCCCGACGGCATCGACCTGGCGGCCTTTGCCAGCGACCGCCTCACGTTGGCGCGCGCGCTGGCCGCGGCCGCAGCGGCCGAACTGAGCACCGAAGGCGACTGGGAACTGCCGCTGCTGGCCTTGTCGTCGCCAGCGCCGGACCCTGGTCTGAGCCTGGCTTATGACCGTGTGCAGGCCAACCTTGGCGGGCTGGATGGTGGGGGCAGCTATCTGCGCAGCTCGCGCTCGGTCCAGACCTTCGGGCTGACTGACTACGGCTTGTACTTCCAAGGCTGGCAGTCCCTGGCTTTCCACTTCGACTCATCGAACGTGGGTGCGCAAGGGGATGACTCCGGCGGCAGCGGCACGACCTGGGTGCGCACGCCGGGGTGTCCGGAGGCCGTCGTGGCACCTCGCCCGATGCTGCTGGCGCTGCTTGACGACAGCCAACGCCTGCTGGTGCTGGTTGCGGTGGAGCAGCCGATGCGGCAGATGCACAGTTGCGATCCCGGCCAGTCCTCGTCGCCGGGCGGCGACTGACCCGCAGCCGTCAGCCCGTCCGTTCCCCGGCCGGATCCTGCCCGTAGAACCGCCCCAGCATCGTGTACAGCGCGGCGTGTTCGGCGCGCAGCCGCTGCGGGTCGACGAAGAAGCTCTCGCTGGCCACCGCGAAGAACTCCTCGGGTGCGCTAGCGCCATAGGGGTCGAGCACGGTGTCCTCGTCGCGTTCGACGCGGGCCACGAAGTCTTCGTAGGCCGCCGACAGCACGGCATGCCAATCGCCCGGCGTGATCGAGTCGGGCAGCACCGGCATGCCGTCCGCCACGCCATCGGCCATGTCCAGCACGTGCGCGAACTCGTGGATCACCACGTTGTAGCCCTCGGCGGCGCTGCGGCCGGCCTGGCGCACGTCGGGCCAGACCAGCATCACCGGGCCGCCGTCCATGGCCTCGCCGGCCAGCGGTTCGTCGTACTCGTGCACCACGCCGTCGTCGTCCCGGTGCTCGCGCCGCGCGAACACGGCGTCCGGGTGCACGACGATGCCGACGAAGCCGTCGTAACGTTCGATGCCCAGCTTCAGCACCGGCAGCGCGGCCTGCGCGGCAATGGCCACGGCCAGCGCGTTGGTGAGCCGTAGCTGGCCGGTGCAGACAAACTCCTTGCGGTCCAGGAACAGGCTGGTGAGCCGGCGCAGCTCGGCGGCGTCGGCCGGGTCTCGGCGGCGCAGAAAGGGGTAGCGCACCAGCGTGCGTTTCCACAGGTCGTCCGGGATCGCGCGGCGCGCGACGGCGGCCTGCTCGCGCGAGCGCTGCCAGCCTTTCCAGAGGCGACCGAGCATGCCGACCTTTGAGCCGAAGCCCTCAGCCGCCGGCGGGCGCCACGCGGACGAAGCCGTCGCGCGTGAGCCGCAGCACGCCAGCACGGTCGGCGCTGCCGTGGTCCAGATCCCAGTCCGTCAGCACATGGCGCCGCAGACCGGATGCCGGTTCGTCGTCGCTGGGCCGGTGTGTGTGGCCGTGCACCAGGGTGTCGGCACCGGCCGCCCGCAGCCAGCGCAGCGCCTCGGCCGGATCGATGTCGATGCGGCCGTCGCCGTCGAAGCGGTGGCGTGTCTTGCTGGCCTGGCGGATCTCGGCGGCGATGTGCAGCCGCTCCGCCAACGGCCGGGCCAGGAAGGCCTGCTGCCAGGCCGGGCTGCGCACCTCGCGGCGAAAGGCCTGGTAGGGCTGGTCGTCCAGGCACAGCGCGTCGCCATGGCTCAGCAGCACGCGCCGGCCGAAGGCGGCGAGCACGGTCGGGTCGTTCAGGCCCTGCAGGCCCGCGGCCCGCAGCAGCTGCGCGCCGGCGAGGAAGTCGCGGTTGCCGACCATGAAGGCCAGCCGGCGCCGGCCCGCGGCCTCGGCCAGCCGCTGCACCAGCGAGGCCTCGACCGGCTGCGTCATCTGGTCGTCGCCCACCCACAGCTCGAACAGGTCGCCGAGCAGGATGACGCAGGGCGCCGGGGTGTGCGCCAGGTGCCTGAACAGCGCCTCGGCGGTGCGGGGCAGGGTGTCCGACAGGTGCAGGTCGGAGATGAAGTCGATGGCCGGCCAGGTCGGCTCGGCCACCCACTCGTCGAAGGCCGGCAGCGCCGAGGCGGTGCCGCTGGCCGGGATCATCAGGCGGCCGTGGTCGCGCGCAGGATCACCACGTCTTCCAGCGGCACGTCGTCGTGGAAGCCCTTGCGGCCGGTCTTGACCTTCTCGATGGCGTCGACCACCTCGGTGCCGGCGACGACCTTGCCGAAGACGGCATAGCCCCAGCCCTGCGGCGACTCGCTCTTGAAGTCGAGGAAGCCGTTGTCGGTGGTGTTGATGAAGAACTGCGCGGTGGCCGAGTGCGGGTCGTTGGTGCGCGCCATGGCCAGCGTGTAGTGCTTGTTCTTCAGGCCGTTGGAGGCTTCGTTGCGGATCGGCGCGCGCGTGGCCTTCTGCTTCATGCCGGCCTCGAAGCCGCCGCCCTGGACCATGAAGCCCTTGATGACGCGGTGGAACACCGTGCCGTCGTAGTGGCCGGCCTGCACGTAGGCCAGGAAGTTGGCGACGGACTCGGGGGCCGCGACCTCGTCGAGTTCGATCGTCAGCGTCCCGGCGCTGGTCTCCATCTGCACGGTCTTGGTCATGGTGTTCACTTCTCCACGGTGGCTTTGCGGATCGTCACGGTCGTGACGGGCAGGTGTTGGTGCATGCCCTGGGCCCGGACGGGCTGGGCGCGGATCTGGTCGACGACGTCCATGCCCTCGACGACACGGCCGAAGACGGCGTAGCCGCCGCCGTGGCTGTCGAGCCGCGGGTTGTCGGCGACGTTGATGAAGAACTGCGAGGTGGCCGAGTTCGGGTCGTTGGTGCGCGCCATCGCGATCGAACCGCGCACGTTGCTCAGGCCCTTGTCGGCCTCCAGCTTGATCGGCGCCCGCGTGGGCTTCTCGCCCAGGTCGGCGCGGTAGCCGCCGCCCTGGATCATGAAGTTCTCGATCACGCGGTGGAAGATGGTGCCGTCGTAGTGGCCGGCGCGCACGTACTGCAGGAAGTTCGCGGTGGTCGCCGGGGTCTTCTCGGCCTCGAGTTCGACGACGATGTCACCGGCGCTGGTGGCCAGCCGCACCTTCTGGGCCCAGGCGGGCAGGGTGGAGACGGCCAGCGCGGCGGCACAGGCGAGGGCGAACAAGCGGGGTGTCTTCATGGCGTGGGCGGGCGCCGAAGCGCCGGTGGCAGCAGGGCGGCGCGCAGTCTACCGGGCCGGCACGGCACCCGGGGCGGCCCCGTCCCGGCGGGCGGCGGGGCCGATCAGCGCCCGCACGGCCTCCAGCCGGCGGGCCAGCCGCGGCTCCAGCGGCGCGTCCTGCGCCAGCCGCTCCCAGGCGGCGGCGGCCAGCATCAGGTGCACCTCGGCGAGGTTGGCGCGCGCGGTGCGGTGGCCGGGGTCGTTGCGCAGTGCCGATTCCAGCGCCAGCCGGGCGGCATCCAGCCGGCCGGCGCGCACTTCGAGCAGGGCGATGTTGTTCAGCGGGTCGGGCAGCTCCGGGAACTCCTGCGACAGCTGAACAAACGCCGCCATGGCCTCGGTGTCGCGGCCCAGTTCCATCAGCACCACGGCGTGCACGAAGCGGGTGCGGGCGTCGCCGGGTGCGGCGGCCAGCGCCTGTTCGGCCCGGCCGAGCGCCTCGTCGAGCCGGCCGGCATCGAGCAGGCGCTGCACCTGGTCGGCAACAGGTTGGGCCAGGCCCGGGCTGCCGGCCAGGGCCAGCAGCAGGGCGCCGGCAGCCAGGGCCGGGCGGCGCAGACTGCGCAGACGGGTCGGCCACCGCAGGGGCCGGGCAAGGAGGGGCATGGGGGAGGGGGCGGGTGCTCGGGTCGGCAAGGCCGTGACGCCGGCAAGACGCCCGAAACCCCGCCGCTATACTTTGAAACGATTCTATCGACCACCCGGCAACACCCTGTCGGGCTCATGTCGACCGGCGAGCCGGCCCCCGGCGGGTGTGGCAAGGCGGGCACTCGACGCCCGGCGCCGGCCGCCGCACACTCCCGTTTCTTCCGATCCGCCGGCGGCGCGACCGCCGACTGCCCGAACTCCCCGAACCGATCACCGACACCCGCGCAGGGTGCCGCCGCCGCGGCATCGCCCGGTTTCGTTGCTTTCGCCATGACCCTGGCCATCCACAACACGCTCACCCGTCGGCTCGAAGCCTTCGAGCCCCTTGAACCCGGCCATGTGCGGATGTACGTCTGCGGCATCACGGTCTACGACCGCTGCCACCTGGGCCATGCACGCATGGTGCTGTCCTTCGACGCCATCGTGCGCTGGCTGCGCGCGAGCGGCTGGCGGGTGACCTACGTCCGCAACATCACCGACGTCGACGACAAGATCATCCGGCGTGCGCTGGAGCGCGGCATCACCATCCGTGCGCTCACCGACGAGATGATCGCGGCCATGCACGCCGACTTCGACGCGCTGAAGCTGCTGCGCCCGACGCACGAGCCGCGCGCCACCGACTACGTGCCGCAGATGCTCGACCTCATCGGCAAGCTCGAGCAGCGTGGGCTGGCCTACCGCGTGGGCGAGGGCGAGGACGGCGGCGACGTCAACTTCGCGGTGCGCCGGCTGCCGGGCTACGGCAAGCTCAGCGGCAAGTCGCTCGACGAGCTGCGTGCCGGCGAACGCGTGGCCGTGGCCGCCGGCAAGGACGACCCGCTGGACTTCGTGCTGTGGAAGGCCGCCAAGCCCGGCGAGCCGGCCGACGCGCAATGGGACAGCCCCTTCGGCCGCGGCCGGCCTGGCTGGCACATCGAGTGCTCGGCCATGGGCGAGGCGCTGCTCGGTGCGCCCTTCGACCTGCACGGCGGCGGGCTGGACCTGGTGTTCCCGCACCACGAAAACGAGATCGCGCAGAGCGAAGGCGCCGGTGCGCCGGCGCTGGCGCAGCGCTGGGTGCACAACGGCTTCCTGAACGTCGACGACACGAAGATGTCGAAGTCGCTCGGCAACTTCTTCACCATCGCCGACGTGCTGCAGTCGATCGATGGCGAGAGCCTGCGCTTCTTCATGCTGCGCACGCACTACCGCAGCCCGTTCAATTTCTCCGACACCGTGCTGGAGGAGTCGCGCGCGGCGCTGCGCCGGCTGTACACGGCGCTGGACGCCGCCGGCAGCCCGGCCGCGCTGGCCACCATCGACTGGAGCGAGCCGCGCGCTGCGCGCTTCAAGGCGGCGATGGACGACGACTTCAACACGCCGGGCGCCATCGCCGTGCTGTTCGAGCTGGCGGCCGAGATCAACCGCGGCGACCAGGCCGCCGCGCCGCTGCTGCGCGCGCTGGCGGCCGTGCTGGGCCTGCTCGAAGCCGAGCCGCGTGCCTGGCTGCAGGGCGGCGTCGGCAGCGGGCCGGACGAAGCCTGGATCGCCGAACGCATTGCGGCGCGGGCCGCGGCCAAGCAGGCACGCGACTTCGCCGCCGCCGACCGCATCCGCGACGAACTCGCCGCCGCCGGCATCGTGCTGAAGGACGGCCCGCAGGGCACGGGCTGGGTGCGCGCCTGATGTCGCCCACGCGCACCGCAGCCGCCGACCCGGCGGCGCCGTACTGGGACGAGGCCTGCCGCCATCTGGCCCGGCGCGACCGGGTGATGAAGAAGCTGATCCCGCAGTTCGGCGATGCCCGCCTGGCCAGCCGCGGCGACGCCTTCACGACGCTGGCGCGCAGCATCGTCGGCCAGCAGATCAGCGTGAAGGCCGCGCAGTCGGTCTGGGATCGTTTCGCCGCGGCCGTCGGCGGGCCTTCGCACCGGCTGGCGCCGAAGACCGTGCTGGCGCTGGAGCTGCCGTCCATGCGCGAGGCGGGGCTGTCGGCACGCAAGTGCGAGTACCTGCGCGATCTCGCGGCACACTTCGCCGACGGCCGTGCCCAGCCTGCCTGCTGGGGCAGCATGGACGACGAGGCCATCATCGCCGAGCTGGTGGCCATCCGCGGCATCGGCCGCTGGACGGCCGAGATGTTCCTGATCTTCCACCTGATGCGGCCCGATGTGCTGCCGCTGGACGATCTGGGCCTGCTGAAGGGCATCAGCCTGAACTATTTCAGTGGTGAGCCGGTGTCGCGTGCCGAGGCGCGCGAGGTCGGCGAGGCCTGGGCGCCGTTCCGGTCCGTGGCCACTTGGTACATTTGGCGCAGCCTGGACCCGCTGCCCGTGGAGTACTGACGAGATGAGCAAGCGCCATTTCCTGGATTTCGAAACCCCGATCGCCGAGCTCGACGCGAAGATCGAAGAGCTGCGCTATGTGCAGACCGAGTCGGCCGTCGACATCTCCGAAGAGATCGAGCGGCTTGGCAAGAAGAGCCAGCAGCTCACGCGCGACATCTACGCGAACCTGTCGCCCTGGCAGGTGACGCAGATCGCGCGGCACCCGCAACGCCCCTACACGCTGGACTACGTGAACGAGGTCTTCACCGACTTCCACGAGCTGCACGGCGACCGCCATTACGCCGACGACCAGAGCATCGTCGGCGGCCTGGCGCGCTTCAACGGCCAGCCCTGCATGGTCGTCGGCCACCAGAAGGGGCGCGACACCAAGGAGCGCACGCTGCGCAACTTCGGCATGAGCCGGCCCGAGGGCTACCGCAAGGCGCTGCGCCTGATGAAGCAGGCCGAGAAGTTCGGCCTGCCGGTGTTCACCTTCGTCGACACGCCCGGCGCCTACCCCGGCATCGGCGCCGAGGAACGCGGCCAGTCCGAGGCCATCGGCCGCAACATCTTCGAGATGGCGCAGCTCGAGGTGCCGATCATCAGCACCATCATCGGCGAGGGTGGTTCCGGCGGTGCCCTGGCCATCAGCGTGGCCGACCAGGTGCTGATGCTGCAGTTCAGCGTCTATTCGGTGATCTCGCCGGAAGGCTGCGCCAGCATCCTCTGGAAGACCGCCGAGCGGGCCTCCGAGGCGGCCGAGGCGCTGGGCATCACCGCTCACCGGCTGAAGGCGCTGGGCCTGGTCGACAAGATCGTCAGCGAACCCGTCGGCGGCGCACACCGCGACCTGCCGTGGATGGCCGCGCAGCTCAAGCGCGGGCTCAACGAGGCGCTGCGCCAGGTGGCCGACCTCAAGCCCAAGGACCTGCTCGCGCGGCGCTACGAGCGGCTGCGCGCCTACGGCCGCTTCGCCGACAGCAAGGAACGCTGAAGCCCATGCCGCGGCCGCTGAAGCTGGCCGTGGCCACCAGCGGCGGACGCGACTCGACCGCGCTGCTGCACTGCACGCTGCGCCAGGCGGCGCCACTGGGCGTCGAGGTCTGGGCGCTGCATGTGCACCACGGCCTGATGGCCGAGGCCGATGCCTGGGAGCAGGCCGTGCGGGCGCAGGCCCGGCGCTGGGGCGCGCGTTTCGACAGCCGCCGGTTGGTCGGCGCACCCGCCCGCGGCGACAGCGTCGAGGCCTGGGCCCGTGAGGGCCGCTACGCCGCGCTGGCCGAGATGGCCCGTTCCGCCGGCTGCCCGCTGGTGCTGCTGGCCCACCACCGCCGCGACCAGGCCGAGACCTGGCTGCTGCAAGCGCTGCGCGGTGCCGGCAGCGCGGGCCTGAGCGCCATGCCGCGCCTTGCCGAACGCGAAGGCCTGGTCTGGGCCCGGCCCTGGCTGGACCAGCCGCGCGAGGCCATCGAGGCCTATGTGCAGCGGCACCGGCTGCGCTTTGTGGACGACCGCAGCAATGCCGACCAACGCTTCGGCCGCGGCCGGCTGCGGCAGCGGCTGTGGCCGGTGCTGGAGGCTGCGTTCCCGCAGGCCGAGGCCGTGCTGGCGATGGCAGCGCGCCATGCGCAGGGCGCGCAGGCGCTGGCGGCCGAGGTGGCCGTGGCCGATGCCGCGGCCGTCTGCGAAGGGCCGGGTTTGGAGGCCCTGCGGCTCGAACCCTGGCTGGCGCTGACGCCGGAGCGCCGCCGCAACGTGCTGCGCCACTGGCTGCAGCAGCGGCTGGGCGCGGGTGCGCCGCAGACGCTGGTGGAGCGCTTGCTGGTCGAGGCGGCCGGCGTGGCACCGGCGCGTTGGCCGGCGCCCGGGGCCGAGGTCGAACGGCGGCGCGGCCGCCTGCGGCTGCGCCGGCTGCCGCAGGCCACCTAGAATTCAGGGTTTCGCCCGATGCCGGCTGCGGCAGCCGGGCGCACCGGTTCTCCACTCCCGGCTCTCGCTCCGCCTCAGGCCATGGCATTGATCGTTCACAAGTACGGTGGCACCAGCATGGGTTCCACCGAACGCATCCGCAGCGTCGCGCAGCGCGTCGCCAAATGGGTGCGTGCCGGCCACCACATCGTCGTCGTGCCCTCGGCGATGAGCGGCGAAACCAACCGCCTGCTCGGCCTGGCCAAGGAGCTGCTGCCGAACGCGGCCACGCCCGAGGCCATGCGCGAGCTCGACGCCATCGCCGCCACCGGCGAGCAGGTCAGCGTGGGCCTGCTCGCGCTGGCGCTGCAGGCCATCGGCGTGCCCGCCGTCAGCTACGGCGGCTGGCAGGTGCCGGTGCGCACCGACAGCGCCTTCACCAAGGCCCGCATCACGAGCATCGACGACGCCCGCGTGCGCGCCGATCTCGCCGCCGGCAAGGTGGTCATCATCACCGGCTTCCAGGGCATCGACGAGCAGGGCAACGTGACCACGCTCGGCCGCGGCGGCAGCGACACCAGCGCGGTGGCGGTGGCCGCGGCGCTGAAGGCCGACGAGTGCCTGATCTACACCGACGTCGACGGGGTCTACACCACCGACCCACGCATCGTGCCCGAGGCACGCCGGCTGGCCACGATCTCGTTTGAAGAGATGCTCGAGATGGCCAGCCTGGGCAGCAAGGTGCTGCAGATCCGCTCGGTGGAGTTCGCCGGCAAGTACCGCGTGCCGGTGCGCGTGCTGTCGAGCTTCACGCCGCCCGACATTCCGCTCGAGGACGAAGCCGTCTCGGGCACGCTGATCACTTTCGAGGAAGACGAGAAGATGGAACAAGCCGTGGTGGCCGGCATCGCGTTCAACCGCGACGAAGCCAAGATCTCCGTCATCGGCGTGCCGGACAAGCCCGGCATCGCGTACCAGCTGCTGGGCCCGGTGGCCGACGCGAACATCGACGTCGACGTCATCATCCAGAACCTGAGCCACGACGGCCGCACCGACTTCAGCTTCACGGTGCACCGCAACGACTATGCGCGTGCGATGGACCTGCTGAAGTCGACGGTGCAGCCGGCGGTGGGCGCGGCCGAGGTGCTGGGCGACGCGAAGATCTGCAAGGTCTCCATCGTCGGCATCGGCATGAAGAGCCACGTGGGCGTGGCGGCGACCATGTTCCGCACGCTCAGCGAAGAGGGCATCAACATCCAGATGATCACCACCAGCGAGATCAAGACCAGCGTGGTGATCGACGAGAAGTACATGGAGCTCGCGGTGCGCGCGCTGCACAAGGCCTTCGGACTCGACGGCGAGCCGAGTGTGGCGGAAGCGGCCTGATCTCGGGCTAGAATGTGCGTCTTCGCCGGAGTCGTGACCGAGTGGCCGAAGGTGCTCCCCTGCTAAGGGAGTATGCGGGCAAAACCTGCATCGAGGGTTCGAATCCCTCCGACTCCGCCAAGGCCCCCTGCAGTGCATTGCAGAGGCGCCCCCAGCGATACGTGAAGCCCCGTTCTGCGGGGCTTTTTCTTGTCCGGACGTGCCCCGGAGTAGCATCGTCGGCACGGTTTGCACGCAGATTGGTCGAATGAGTCTTCGAAGTGATCGGACCACGGCGGGCGGAGGCCCTTCGTCGCCGCCGCCGTTGCAGCCCACACCCCTGACGCAGGATTCCCTGGCTTTCGAGGCCGGGCCGTCGGATTGGAGCACCCGGACCGACAGCCGCGTGGCGGTGGTCTACCGCAAGCGCAAGGCACTCGATGCCGATGCGCCGCCGCACCTGTCGGCCCACAGGCAGGCCGACGAACCGAAGGCGCCGCGTGTCTTCGTGGTGCCGGCCGCGGAGCCGCAGGCTGAGGCGTCCTCCGATGCGCAGTCTGAATTGCCGTCCGAGGCCGATGCCGAGGTGCCCGTGGACGCGGCAGAAACGCCCGCACCGCTGCGGCGCCGGCGCCGCCGGCTCGACCCCTCGCGGGCGCCGGGTGAAGTCACCCGTGTCGTCTTTGCCACGCAGCCCCGGCCGCCGAAGCCAGTCGAACAGCCGGCACCGCGCGGCTGGCCCTTCGCCGACGATCGGGCCGACCACCAGGCACTGGGCCGCGCGCTCGACGAACTGCAGGCCCTGGTGGCCGACGCACGGCGCGCCCGCGCCTTCAAGCTCGGCTAGGCCTGCGCAGCCGGCGCCGGCGCGTTCGGCAACCACAGCGACACCTCGGTGCCCACACCGGGCTGCGACTTCAGCCGCAACCGGCCGCCATGCCGGTGCACGATGCGCTGGCAGGTCACCAGCCCGAGGCCGGTGCCCTGGAACTGGGCCTGGGTGTGGAAGCGCTGGAACGGGCGCAACAGCTCGCCGATGCCGCTGGTGTCGAAGCCGACGCCGTTGTCGGCCACCGTCAGCGTGTTGCCCGCGGCGTCCTGCACCATCGACAGCACGATGCGCGCCTCGTCGCGCGGTTCGCTGAACTTCCAGGCGTTGGTGATCAGGTTCTGCAGCACCGAGCGCATCAGGCCTTCGTCGCAGTGCATCTCCAGCCTTGGTGGAGCCTCCACCACCACCCGGCGCAGCGGCTCGAGCAGCCGGAGTTCGTCGAAACGCGCCTTCACCATCGGCGCCAGGTCGACGGTGCTGCGCTGCAGGTCCACCGAGCCGGCCCGCGACAGCGCCAGCAGGTCGTTGATCAGCGAAGCCATCTCGCAGGACGCGCGCTCGATCTGGTCGATGTAGCCCAGGCACGGGGCATCGAGCCGGTCCTCGGCGCGCAGGCGCAGTAGCTGGCTCATGCCGACGATGCCGTTCAGCGGGCTCTTCAGGTCGTGTGCCGCGGTGCGCGAGAAGGCCTCCAGTTCGATGTTGGCCTGCGCCAGCTCGGCCGTGCGCTCGGCCACCAGGGCTTCGAGCCGTGACTGCAGCGCGTCGCGCGCCTCGTCGCGTTCGCGCCGCACCGTGATGTCCTCGGCGATGCCGCCGACCAGCACCGTGGTGCCAGCGCCGTCGCGGATGCAGCGCCGGCGGTCCTCGATCCAGCGCAGGCTGCCATCGGGCCGCACGATGCGGTACTCGCTGACGACGCTGTCGGCCCCGGGCGGCAGATGGCCGAGTGCGGCCACGCGGCCGGCGTCGTCCGGGTGCACGGCGTCGAGCCACAGCCGAGGGTCGGCCAGCAGCTCGGCCGGCGCACGGCCGTACAGCGTTGCGAAGGCCGGGCTGACGTAGCGCACGGCGCCGGTGTCCGGCGACACCACCCACAGCACCTCGCCCAGGCTCTGGTGCAGCTGCTGGAAGCGGCGCTGCTGCTGCTGCACGGCGTCCTGCAGCGCGACTTCCTCGGTCACGTCCTCGGCCATCACCATGCGGGCGGCCGTGCCGTTCAGCTCGACGGCGTGTTCGCGGATGCGCGCCACCAGTGCCCGGCCGTCGCGCCGCCGGTGGTGGACGGTCGCCGGTGCGGCTGGCGTTGTGGGCGTGCCGGGGCCGGCCGGCCCCGCGCAGAGATCGTCGACGGTCATCGCGAGGAATTCGTCGGGCCGGTAGCCGTAGGCCGCCAGCGCGGCGTCGTTGACCCGCAGGATGCGGCGCGTGGCGAGGTCCTGCACCCACATCGGCTGCGGGTGGTGTTCGAACAGGTCGCGCACCCGCAGCGCGCTGCGGGCGGCCCGGTCCTGCACCGCGAGCAGCCGCCGGTAGCCGCGGTGCACCAGGTAGACCAGGCCCAGCGTCGTGAGCAGGATGTAGACCAGGCCCTTGTAGCGTTGCGCGGCGACCAGCCAGCCGGGATCGCGCGAGACCGCCTCGACCAGGCCGTCGGACAGCCAGATCCACAGCGCGCCGACGACGCCGTAGGCCAGGCCCACGCGCCAGGCCGCTGCCAGCGTGTTGGCGCGCGGGGCTTCGAGCGGCGTATCCATCGGGTGCGTCCTTCCACGTCGGCCGGGCAGTGGCAGGCACGGGATTGGAGCCGTGCGGGCCGCAGTGTCGCTTGACGGGGGTCAAGCCGGGGGACGCAGCCTGCCACGTGGTCTCAATATGCGCCGAGGTTTATATAAATGGGCAATTGTTCTTCTGCTGCGGAAGGGGCTGGCCCGTCTCGCTCAAGTGCCCGGGCCTTCGACCGATGAGCGGCCGAGAGTCCGCACCACAACCAAGAGACACGCCATGCCCATGACCTTCCGCTTCCGCATGATCCTCGCCGCCGCGCTGCCGGCCGCCCTGTTCGTCGTCGCGCTGGGCACCAGCCTCTGGGGCCAGTTGCAGACGCGCGGGGCCTTCGACCACTACCTGGCCAACGAGGCCCGCCGTGCCGACGGCCTGTCGGAGATGTACGCGCAGGGCCTGCAGATGGGCCAGGCGCTGCGCAACATCGTGCTCGACCCGGCCAACCGCCGCGCCTACGACAACCTGGAGGCCGCGCGTGCCGCCTACGACAAGGCGGCGGGCGAGCTGCGCCCGCTGGCCACCGAGGCCACCGGCACCGATGACGCGGCCTTGGCCGCGCTGCGTGTCCGGCACGCCCAGGCCCAGCAGGAGGTGCTGCAGCTGGTGACCGCGGACGCCGGCGCCGCAGCCGCGCGGCTCAACTCCCACGAAACCCCGGCCTGGCGCGAGCTGCGCGCCAAGCTGCTGGAGCTGCGCGGCGCTGCGCAAACCGAGTCGGCACGGCAGCACGAGGCCACCGGCGCGCGGGCCAGCCGGAGCACGGCGCTGTCGCTGTCGCTGGCGGCCCTGGCGCTGCTGGTGTCGGTGGGGGCCGGTGTGCTCGGCCAGCGCACGCTGCACCGCGAACTCGGTGGCGAGCCGGCCGACGCTGGTGCCGCGCTGCGCCGCATCGCCCAGGGCGACCTGACGACGCCGGTGCAGGGGCAGGTCGGCCTGATGGGCGAGCTGAAGGGCATGCAGTCCTCGCTGCAGCGGCTGGTGGGCGAGGTGCGCAGCGCCTCGGAGTCGATCCAGGTGGCCAGCGGCGAGGTGTCGGCCGGTGCCGGCGACCTGTCGGTGCGCACCGAGCGCACCGCGGCCAACCTGCAGCAGACCGCAGCGTCGATGGAGCAGATCAACGGTTCGGTGGGCCAGAGCGCCACCGAGGCACGCGGCGCTGAGCAGCGTGCCCGCGCGGCCGCCGAGAGCGCCCGCCGCGGCGGCGAGCTGGTGGGCCAGGTCGTGTCGACCATGGAGGCCATCGACACCAGCAGCCGCCGCATCGCCGACATCATCGGCACCATCGACGGCATCGCCTTCCAGACCAACATCCTGGCGCTGAACGCGGCGGTGGAAGCGGCGCGCGCCGGCGAGCAGGGGCGCGGCTTTGCGGTGGTGGCTGGCGAGGTGCGCACCCTGGCGCAACGCAGCGCCGAGGCCGCGCGCGAGATCAAGCAGCTGATCGGCGCCAGCGTCGAGAAGGTGGGCAGCGGTGTGGCCCTGGTGGGCGATGCCGGCCGCTCGATGGACGACATCGTGCGCCAGGTGCAGGACGTGAGCGAGCAGATCGGCCGCATCTCCGGCGCCGTGGGCGAGCAGCGCGAGGGCGTGGGCCAGATCAGCACGGCCGTGTCCGAGCTCGACAGCACGACGCAGCAGAACGCCGCGCTGGTGGAAGAGTCGGCGGCGGCCGCCGCCAGCCTGCGCCAGCAGGCCGAGCAGCTGGCCAGCCTGGTGGCCACCTTCCGCCTGCCGGCCCGGGCCCTGTGATCCCGAAGGCCCGTCGGTGCCGGGTTTCCCCTGATCCGAAATCCGCCGAGAAAGTGGGTTTCGAGTAGGTTTCCGTGCATCTGGTTCATGGCCCGAGCCCGCCGCGCTGCCTAGGATGCGGGTCACTCGGACGGCGTGGCCGATCCGGGAACGACCATCGAACAGGAGACATGGGCATGAACCTGATGCATTGGGCGGCCGGCGCCGTGGTCGCCGCCACCGCCATGGGGGCCGCGCAGGCCCAGACCGCGGGCCGGCTGTCGAACGACGTGCTGCGCATCGGCGTGTTGACCGACATTTCTGGCGTCTACGCCGACATCTCGGGCAAGGGCGCCGTCGAGGCCGTGAAGATGGCCGTCGAGGACTTCGGCGGCCGCATGTTCGGCCGCAACATCGACGTCGTCTTCGCCGACCACCAGAACAAGGCCGATGTGGGTGCTGCGAAGGCCCGCGAGTGGTTCGACACCGGCGGCGTGGACATGATCAACGACCTGGCCAACTCCGGCGTCGCGCTGGCGGTGGCCGGCGTGGCCAAGGAGAAGAAGCGCCACGTCATCGTCAACAACGCGTCGAACGTGGGTGTGACGAACGCGCAGTGCTCGCCCTATGCGGTGCACTACGCCTACGATGCCTACTCGCTGGCGCACGGCACCGGCAAGGCCATCGCCGAAGCCGGCGGCGACACCTGGTTCTTCCTGACCGTGGACTTCGCCTTCGGCATCGGGCTGGAGCAGCAGGTCAGCGAGGTGGTGCGTGGTGCCAAGGGCCGCGTGGTTGGTGCGGCGCGCCACCCGCTGGGCACGACCGACTTCTCGTCCTACATGCTGCAGGCTCAGGCCTCGCGCGCCAAGATCGTCGGCCTGGCCTCGACCGGCAACGACACCATCAACGCGATCAAGGCGGCGCAGGAGTTCGGCGTCACCAAGAACCAGAAGCTGGCCGCGCTGCTGCTGTGGATCCAGGACGTGCACTCGCTGGGCCTGCAGACGGCGCAGGGCCTGCAGCTCACCAACGCCTGGTACTGGGACATGAACGACGAGACGCGTGCCTTCGCGCGGCGCTTCATGCAGCGTGTGGGCCACATGCCGAACATGGCGCATGCCGGTGACTACTCGTCGACCATGCACTACCTGCGCGCTGTGCAGGCTGCCGGCAGCGACGACCCGGACGCCGTCTCGGCCAAGATGCGCGAACTGCCGATCAGCGACATGTTCACCAAGAACGGCCGCATCCGCGAAGACGGTCGCATGGTGCACGACATGTACCTGTGGGAAGTGAAGAGCCCGGCCGAATCCAAAGGCCCCTGGGACTACCTCAAGCTCGTGAAGACCATCCCTGCGGATCAGGCCTTCATGCCGCTGGCGCAGAGCAGCTGCTACCTGGTCAAGCGCTGAGCGCGGCCGACACGACGGCCATCCCGGCACCCTGAGCGGTGCCGGGATGGCCGGTCACGCCACCCCACCCAAGTCCATGAGCGCGAGCATGAGCGCGATCCTCGAAACCCAGGGCCTGAGCCGCAGCTTCAACGGCTTCCATGCCGTCAGCGGCGTGAACCTGCGGGTGGCCGAGCACAGCATCCACGCGCTGATCGGCCCCAACGGGGCCGGCAAGACGACCTGCTTCAACCTGCTCACGCGCTTCATCGACGCGACGGCCGGGCGCATCCGCTACCTCGGCGAGGACATCACGCGGCGGCGTGCCGACGCGGTGGCGAGGGGCGGGCTGGTGCGTTCGTTCCAGATATCGGCCGTGTTCGGCAAGCTCAGCGCCTTCGAGAACGTGCGGCTGGCGGTGCAGCGCGAGGGTGGGCTGTCGCTGGACTGGTGGCGCAGCGACCGCAAGCTGGCCCGCTACGACGAGCGCACCCACGAACTGCTGGCCGAGGTGGGCCTGAGCGACTGGGCACACCGCCCGGCCGCCGAGCTGCCCTACGGCCGCAAGCGCGCGCTGGAGCTGGCGACGACGCTGGCGCTGAAGCCGCGCGTGCTGCTGCTGGACGAGCCGATGGCCGGCATGGGCGCCGAGGACATCGCCCAGGCGGTGCAGCTGATCCGCCGCGCCGCGCAAGGGCGCACGGTGCTGATGGTGGAACACAACCTCTCGGTAGTGGCCGACCTGTGCGACCGCATCACGGTGCTGGCGCGTGGCGAGGTGCTGACCGAAGGCGACTACGCGACCGTCTCGCGCGACGAGCGTGTGGTCGAGGCCTACCTCGGGCGCTCGGCGCAGCGGCCGCGGGTCAGGGCAGGGGTGGGCCATGGCTGAGGCGCTGCTCACCATCGAAGGCCTGCAGGCCTGGTACGGCCCGAGCCAGGCGCTGCACGGCGCCAGCCTCGAGGTGCGCGACGGCGAGGTGGTTGCGCTGCTGGGCCGCAACGGCGCCGGCAAGACCACCCTGCTGCGCAGCGTGATGGGGCTGGTCGACCGGCTGCAGGGTTCGATCCGCTTCCGTGGCACGCAGCTCGTCGGCATGGCGCCGCACCACGTGGCGCGCCAGGGCATCGGCTACTGCCCGGACGACCGCGGCATCTACGCCACGCTGTCGGTGCGCGAGAACCTGCGCCTGCCGCCGGTGGTGGCCGCCGGCGGCATGGGCGAGGCCGAGCTGTTCGAGCTGTTCCCGAACCTCGCCGAGCGCGCGGCCTCGGCCGGCACGCACCTGTCGGGTGGCGAGCAGCAGATGCTGGCCATCGCCCGCATCCTGCGCACCGGCGCGCGACTGCTGCTGCTCGACGAGCCCACCGAAGGCCTGGCGCCGGTGATCGTCGACCGCATCGGTGCGCTGATCGGCCGGCTGCGCACGGCCGGCTACACCATCGTGCTGGTGGAGCAGAACCTGGGCTTCGCGGCCGAACTGGCCGACCGTCACTACGTGGTCGAGCAGGGCCGGGTGGTCGAGACGCTCGATGCCGCAGCGCTGGCGCGCGACTTCGAGCGCGTCGCGGGGCGGCTGGGGGTCTGATCAATGGCGCCGACGACGAACCTTGTCCGAGCCCTCGGTCTTGTCGCCCACTGTGGCGCGCGGCCCGCGGCGGTACTCCGAGGGCCGGAAGCCCGTCATGCGCTTGAAGGTGTTCGAGAACGCAAACGGGTTGGCGTAGCCCACGCTGCGCGCCACCACCTCGACCTTGTCCTCGCTGGTGGCGAGCCGGTGCGCCGCCTGCGCCATGCGCAGCGAGGCCAGCTGCTTGCCGGGGCTGCGGCCCAGGCTCTTCTGGCACAGGCGCCGCAGGTGTTCTTCGCTGGTGTTGGCCAGCGCGGCCATGTCGGCCACGCTCCAGTCGCGCGCCAGGTCGGCCTTCACGGCGTTCCACAGCGGCACCAGGCGCGGCTCGCGCTGCAGCGGCGCGAGGATGCGGCCGGCGTAGCGCTCGATCACGTCGACCCACACCGCGCAGGTGCCGGGGTCGGCCGCGGCGCGCATCTCGCCGGCCAGGCCGAGGATGGCGTGTTCGAGCACCTCGCCGTCGAAGGGCGCGATGGTCGGCGCCAGCGCGCCGTCCACCGAATGCACCGACTGCGGCATGAAGCGCACCCAGGCCAGCTTCCAGCGCTTGCCCGGCACGCAGTGGAAGGCGTGGCGCACGTGCGCCGGCGAGAAGCTCACGCGGCCGGGCAGGTGGGTGTACCAGCGGCCATCGAGCAGGGTGCGGCCTTCGCCACCCAGGCATACCTGCATGAAGGCGCCGCTGAGCCGCGTGCGCACGATGGTGTAGGGCGCGGCGGCATCGACGACGGCCACGTGCGCGATCTGCCGCGCGGCCAGTGCATCGCAATGTTCGGCGCGCACGATGGTCTGCACCGAGTCGGCGCCGAGCACATGGGTTTCGAGGGAGATGTCCGGATGTTTGGCCATCGGGCGCGGATTCTGGCGCGGATGAAGGAATGCGGGAGCGTGTGTGACTGATCTCTTCGGCTTGCCGCTGCCGGTGCTGGCGGGCCAGGTCATGCTGGGCCTGGTCAACGGCTGTTTCTATGCCGTGCTGAGCCTGGGCCTAGCGGTGATCTTCGGCCTGCTGCGCATCGTGAACTTCGCGCACGGCGCCTTCTTCACGCTGGGTGCCTTCGGCGCCTGGATGCTGCAGGCCTACCTGGGCCTGGGCTACTGGCCGGCGCTGCTGCTCGTGCCCTTGCTGGTGGGGGCCCTGGGCGCGCTGTTCGAACGCATCTTCCTGCGCCGGCTGTACGGGCTGGACCCGGTCTACGGCCTGCTGCTGACCTTCGGCCTGGTGCTGGCCATCGAAGGCGGGCTGCGCATCGTCTACGGCACCTCGGGCCACCGCTACGCCGTGCCGCCGCAGCTGACCGGCGTGTTCGACCTCGGCTTCATGGTGCTGCCGATCTACCGCGCCTGGGTCATCGTCGCGGCCCTCGTGGCCTGCGCCGCGACCTGGCTGCTGATCGAGCGCACGCCGCTGGGTGCGCGGCTGCGTGCCGCCACCGAGAAGTCGAAGCTCACGCAGTCCTTCGGCGTCAACGTGCCCTTGCTGCTGACGCTGACCTACGGCGCCGGCATCGCGCTGGCCGCCTTCACCGGTGTGCTGGCCGCGCCCATCCTGCACGTGAACTCGGGCATGGGCTCCAACCTGGTGATCATCGTCTTCGCCATCGTCGTCATCGGCGGCATGGGCTCGGTGATGGGCTCCATCGTCACCGCGCTCGGCATCGGCGTCGTCGAAGGGCTGACCAAGGTGCTGTACTCGGAGGCCTCGACGACGGTGATCTTCGTCGTGATGGCCCTGGTGCTGCTGCTCAGGCCACGCGGCCTGTTCGGCCGGGAGGGCGCGGCATGAAGCGCCTCACGCACCTGCTGCTGGCCCTGGTGCTGCTGGCCCTGCTGGTGGTGCCCTGGGTCCCGCAGCTGCTGTACCCCGTGTTCGTGATGAAGCTGCTGTGCATGGCGCTGTTCGCCTGCGCCTACGGGCTGCTGCTGGGCTTCGGCGGCATGATGTCCTTCGGCCATGCCGCCTTCTTCGGCAGCGCGGCCTACCTCACCGGCCTGGCCTGCAAACACTGGGGCTGGCCGCCCGAGGCCGGGCTGCTGTTCGGCACCGCCGCCGCCGCGGCCCTGGGCGCCGCCTTCGGGGCGCTGGCCATCCACCGCCAGGGCATCTACCTGGCGATGATCACGCTGGCGCTGGCGCAGATGGTGTACTTCATCTTCCTGCAGCTGCCCTTCACCGGCGCCGAGGACGGCCTGCAGCAGATTCCGCGCGGCACGCTGTTCGGCCTGATCGACCTGCGCAGCGACTTCGCGATGTACCACCTAGTGCTGGTGGTCGTCGTGGCCGGGCTGTGGCTGGTGCACCGTGTCGTGCACTCGCCCTTCGGCCATGTGGTCGTGGCCATCCGCGAGCACGAGCCGCGCGCCCGTTCGCTGGGTTATCCGGTGGAGCGCTACAAGCTCGTGCTGTTCACGATCTCGGCCGGCCTGTCGGGCCTGGCCGGTGCGCTGAAGGCGCTGGTGTTCCAGCTCGCGGCGCTGTCCGACGTGCACTGGCACCTCTCGGGCGACGTGGTGCTGATGGCGCTGCTGGGCGGCCTGCATACCGTGTTCGGGCCGGCCATCGGCGCGGCGCTGATCGTCTCGCTGCAGTACTACCTCGATGCCCTCGGCGGCTGGGTGACGCTGATCACCGGCCTGATCTTCATGGTGTGCGTGCTGTCCTTCCGTTCCGGCATTGCCGGCGCCTTCGAGGCGTTGGTAGCACGCCGGCGGCGCTGAGCCGCACGCACCGAGTCCGATTCCAGTTCCAGAAAACCAGGAGAGTTTCACCATGCCCCGCTTCGAACGCCAGGCCCTGATGGCCAAGTTCCGCGCCATGGTCCAGGCCGGCCAGCCCATCGTCGGCGGGGGTGCCGGCACCGGCATCTCGGCCAAGTGCGAGGAGGCCGCCGGCATCGACCTGATCGTCATCTACAACTCCGGCCGCTACCGCATGGCGGGCCGCGCCTCGTCGGCCGGGCTGCTGGCCTACGGCAACGCCAACCAGATCGTCGTCGAGATGGCCGGCGAGGTGCTGCCGGTGGTGAAGCACACGCCGGTGATCGCGGGTGTGAACGGCACCGACCCCTTCATCGTGATGCCGGTGTTCCTGAAGCAGCTCAAGGAACTCGGGTTCTCCGGCGTGCAGAACTTTCCCACGGTCGGCATCATCGACGGCACCTTCCGCCAGAGCCTGGAGGAGACCGGCATCAACTTCGCCACCGAGGTCGAGATGATCGCGCAGGCCCATGCGCTGGACCTGCTGACCACGCCCTACGTGTTCTCGGCCGACGAGGCCGTCGCCATGGCCGAGGCCGGCGCCGACTTCATCGTGCCGCACATGGGCGTGACCACCGGCGGCACCATCGGCGCCACCACGGCCAAGACGCTGGAGCACTGCGTGGGCCTGATCGACGAGTGGGCCGAAGCGGCACGCCGTGTGCGGCCCGACGTCATCGTCATCGCCCACGGCGGGCCGATCTCCAGCCCCGAAGACGTGGCCTATGTGCTGAAGCACAGCCGCCACTGCAACGGCTTCTACGGCGCGAGCAGCATGGAGCGCCTGCCCACCGAGCTGGCGATCAAGGCGCACGTGGAGCGCTTCAAGCGGCTCGGCGCCTGAACGACAACACAAGACCACGAAGGAGACGACACATGGCCCGGGTGTACGTGAGCGCGGTGATGAACGCGACGCTGGACGAGGCGTGGGGCTACCTGCGCGACTTCGGCCGGCTCGGTGAGTACCACCCGTACTTCACCAATTCGTACATCGAGGACGGCAAACCGGCCGACCAGGTGGGCTGCGTGCGCCACTTCACCGTGCGCGACGGCGGCGGCTACCTGCGCGAGCAGCTGCTGGCGCTGTCGGACGACACGCACCGCTGCCGCTACAAGATCCTGCACATCGACGCGCCTTGGCAGAACTACGTGGCCGAGATGCACCTGCTGCCGGTGACGGAAGGCAAGCGCTGCTTCGGCGAATGGTGGGCCGAATGGGATGTGCCGGCCGACCAGGAAGCCGATGCCGTGGAGCGCGTGGCCGGCACCTTCCGCACCTTCTTCGCCTGCGTCGACGCGCACTTCGGCAGGGCTGGCAGCACGGGGGAGGCCGGGCGGTGAACACGCCGGCGGTCTGGGTCGTCGGCACCTTCGACACCAAGGCGGCCGAGCTCGACTACGTCGCCCGCCTGCTGCGCGCGGCCGGCGTGCCGGTGTGCACGGTGGACATCGGCACGCGCCAGCCCGCCACGGCTGGGGGCGCGGCAGGGTTCACGGCCGACATCGAAGCCGCCACGGTGGCCGCCGCGCACCCGCGCGGGGCCGACGCCGTGTTCGGCACGGCCGACCGCGGCGAGGCCGTCACCGCGATGGGCGAGGCGCTGCGCCGGCTGGTGGACCAGGCGCTGACCGATGGCGCCGTGCTTGGCATGCTGGGCCTGGGCGGCTCGGGCGGCAGCTCGATGATCGCGCCGGCCATGCGCCGGCTGCCCATCGGCCGGCCCAAGCTGCTGGTGTCGACCATGGCCGCCGGCAATGTCGCGCCCTACGTCGACGTGGTCGACATGACGCTGATGTACCCGGTGACCGACATCGCCGGGCTGAACCGCCTGTCGCGCAGCATCCTCGCCAACGCGGCGCATGCCATGGCGGGCATGGTGAGCCGGCAGGCGCCGGCGGCTGCGGTGGCCGACAAGCCCGCGTTGGCGCTGACCATGTTCGGCGTCACCACGCCCTGCGTGCAGGCCGTGCGGGCGCAGCTGGAGGGTGCCTTCGACACCCAGGTCTTCCACGCCAACGGCGCCGGCGGACGCACGCTGGAGGCGCTGGCGGCGGCGGGCCTGCTCGAAGCGGTGGTCGACATCACCACCACCGAGGTCGGCCAGCACCTGGCCGGCGGGGTGTGCGATGCCGGCCCGGGCAGGCTCGACGCGGCGGCGCGGCACGGCCTGCCCTGGGTGGGCTCGGTGGGGGCGCTGGACATGATCAACTGGGGTGCGCCGGTGACCATCCCGGCACGCCACGCCGGCCGGCGCTTCCACGTGCACAACCCGGACGTGACGCTGATGCGCAGCAACGCCGACGAGCTGCGTGCCGCCGGCCTGCGCATGGCCGAGCAGCTGAACCAGTCGAGCGGGCCGGTGTGCCTGCTGCTGCCGCTGCGCGGCCTCTCGGCGCTGGACGCGCCGGGCCAGGCCTTCCACGACCCCGAGGCCGATGCGGCGCTGTTCGACACCTTGCGCCAGGCGCTGCGGGGCGACGAGGCCCACCGGCTGATCGAGCTGGACCTGCACATCAACGAACCGGCCTTCGCCGAGGCCGTGGTAGCGCAGGTGAGGGCGCTCGGGCTGGGCTGAGTTCAGTCCGTCAGCGCGTCAACCCGCTAACGCGTCGATGGCCTGCGCCAGGGCCAGCACCGAGGCCGGCGCCGAACCCTCGGCCTTGTTGTTGATGGTGACGAACACGCGGTGGCCGGCCTCCAGCGTGGCGTGGGCCACCCGCGCGATCACGCTGCGCGTGGCCGGGTCGGGTGCGCGCAGCCGCTCGAAGGGCGCCCAGCGTTCGTAGGCCTCGGCATAGCGCAGGCCGCGCTGCAGGTTCCAGCGGCAGACGAAGTCGCCCGGCCAGGCGGCGCGTAGCAGCGGCAACTGGGCCTCGGCCTCGGGCATGCGGTCGTGCAGGCCCAGCACCGGGCGCACACCGTGCTGGCGCAACAGCGCGGCAAGGGCGGGTGTCAGCAGGCCGGCATCGCGCAGCTCCAGTGCCAGAAGGGCGCCGGTGGGCAGGCCCGGCACCAGGCTTTCGAACAGCGCCGCCAGCCGCGCGTGCAAGGCCGGTGCATCGTTCAGCAACACCCGCGGCAGCGGCGAGAGCTGCAGCACCAGCACGCCGAGCCGCGCAGCCAGGCCCTGCACCAGCGGCGGCAGCACGGCGCCGAGCGCCAGCGCGGGGTCGAGAAACCCGGGGTTGTCGGCCAGCGGCTGGCCGTTGGCGGCGTCGCGCCGCTGCGCGTCGGTGAGCACGGCCGGCGCCTTCACGACAAAGCGGAAGGCCGCGGGCACCTGGGCCGCCAGCCGCGCGTACTCGGCCTCGCCGAGCAGGCGGTAGAAGGCACGGTCCAGGCTCACGGTCGACAGCAGCGGGTGCGCGGCGTAGGCGGCCAGCCCCTGGCGCGAGAGCAGCGCCTCGGGCACCGCATCGCGCCAGACCTGGCCGGCCCAGCCCGGAAAGTGCCAGGACGAGGTGCCCAGGTGCAGCCGGCCGCCATAGCGGCGCTGCAGCCGTTCGGCCAGCGCCTGCAAGGCCGCATCGGGCTCGGCGGGCCGCAGGGCCAAGGTGCCATCGTCGAACAAGCCAGCCTGGAGATCCACGCAGCGATTTTCACGCGGCACCGTGCGGGCGGGCAGGCACCGCACAATCCTGCGATGGCGCACCACACCGAGAGGCTCTACCGCATCGAGGCGCTGATCCGCGCCCGCGGCAGCGTCAGCTTCGCGAGCCTGCTCGAAGAGCTGGAGGTGTCGCGCGCGACGCTGAAGCGCGATCTCGAGTACCTGCGCAGCCGCATGGGCGCGCCGATCGAGTACGACCGCGACAGCAACGGCTACCGCTTCGCCGCCGCGCCGCAGGCCGGCGGCCGGCGTGAACTGCCGGGCCTGTGGTTCAGCGAGGCCGAGCTCTACTCGCTGCTGACGGCGCAGCAACTGCTGGCCAGCCTGGACGGCGACGGCCTGCTCAGCCGCCACCTGCAGCCGCTCCTGGACCGCATCCGCCAGCTGCTGGGGCGCGGCGAAGGCCAGGACGAGGCCGAGCGCCTGTCCAGCCGCATCAAGGTGGTCACCGCCTGGCGGCGGCCGGTGGCCAGCCGCTTCTTCGAACGTGTGGCCAGCGCGCTGCTGCAAGGCCGTCGGCTGCGGCTGCGCTACCTCACGCGCGCACGCGGTACGGTCAGCCTGCGCGATGTCTCGCCGCAGCGCCTGGTGCACTACCGCAACACCTGGTACCTGGACGCCTGGTGCCACCGCAGTGACGGTCTGCGGCGCTTTGCGCTCGACGCGGTCGAGGCCGCCGAAACGCTGGACGAACCGGCACAGGAGCTGCCGCTGGCCACCGTGCAGGCCGAGATGGACGCCGGCTACGGCATCTACGCCGGCGGCCGGCGCCAGTGGGCCACGCTGCAGTTCGACGCCACCGCGGCGCGCTGGGCCAGTCGCGAGGAGTGGCACCCCGACCAGCAGGGCCGTTGGCTGGACGACGGCGGCTACGAGCTGAAGCTGCCCTACGTGGACGCCACCGAACTGGTGATGGACGTGCTGCGCCAGGGCGAACAGGTGAGGGTGGTGGCGCCCGCGGCGTTGGCGCAGGCCGTGAAGAAGCGCCTGGCGTTGGCGCTGGAGCGTTACGGCGATCCCGCCGGCTGAATCAAGCCAGCACGCGCATCGACAGGTCGATCGCCTGCACGTCCTTCGTCAGCTTGCCGACCGAGATGCGGTCGACGCCGGTTTCGGCGATGGCGCGGATGCGCTCCAGATCGACGCCACCGGAGACTTCCAGCAGTGCACGCCCGTCCGTGAGCACCACGGCCTCGCGCATCTGCTCGAGTGTGAAGTCGTCGAGCAGCACGCTGGTCGCGCCGCCGGCCAGCGCCTGGCGCAACTCGTCCAGCGACTCGACCTCGATCTGCACCGGCACGCCGGCCTTCAGCGCATCGGCCGCGGCCAGCGCGGCCGCGATGCCGCCGGCTGCGGCGATGTGGTTCTCCTTGATCAGGATGCCGTCCCACAGCGCCAGCCGCTGGTTCTGCCCGCCACCGACGCGCACCGCGTACTTCTGCGCCTGGCGCAGGCCCGGCAGCGTCTTGCGCGTATCGAGCACCGCGCAGCCGCGCGGGTTGGGCGAGGCGCCGGTGATGGCGTCGACATAGCGGCGCGTCTGCGTCGCGACGGCCGACAGCATCTGCAGGAAGTTCAGCGACGAGCGCTCCGCGCTCAGCAGCGCGCGCGCGTCGGCCTCGATGGCACAGACCACGTTGCCGGCCCGCACCAGCGCCCCTTCGGCAACTTGCCAATCGATGGTGGCGGCCGCGTCCAGCGTGTTCAGGCAAGCCTGGAACCAGGCCTGGCCGCACAGCACGGCCGATTCCTTGGCCACCACCTGGGCCGCCACGCGCCGGCCCGCCGGCACCAGCATCGCGGTCCAGTCGCCAAGGCCCAGGTCTTCGGCCAGCGCTTCGCGCACATTGCGCTCACGGGCCTGGTCGAGGGTTTCGTTGTGGGCGGGGCTTGGGCCGGTCATTCGATGACTTAGGACACTCTTGCCTTGTAGGTCACTGCGCATCGCTGCACGTCAGTGATGGAGAGTCCTGGCGGACAGGGCGGGATTCGAACCCGCGGAGGGCTGTTAACCCTCACACGCTTTCCAGGCGTGCGACTTAAACCGCTCATCCACCTGTCCGGGAAGCCCACGATTCTAGCCTTGGGCCGCAGCGGGCACGGCGTGCTTGCGCAGCCACTCGATGAGCACGAACTCCAGCGCCCGTGCATGGGTGCTCTCCAGCACCACCGGCGGGGCACAGCCGGCCTCGTAGGCCTCGCGCCAGCGCAGCGCGCAGACGCACCAGCGGTCACCGGGCTTCAGGCCGCGGAAGCGGAACGCCGGGCGCGGCGTGATCAGGTCGTTGCCGCGTTCCATCTGGAAGTTCAGGAAAGCCACGCTGACCCTGACGCAGATCAGGTGGCTGCCCGGGTCGGCCGCCTCGCCTTCGGCGGCGGCGCGGCAGCAACCGTCGCGGAAAAAACCCGTCAGCGGGTCGTAGCCGCAGGGCACGAGGGCCGTGCCCATCACGTTCAGGGCGGTGTCGCCCGGCGCCTGCTCGGCCATGGCCCGGGCCCGCGCGTGTTCAGCGCGGCGTGCCGGGCGTGGCCGGCGCCGACGGCGGACGCTGCTTCATCAGCGTCATCGCGGTGCCGATCAGCGAGGCCACCTCGGTCATGTTGCCCGGCACGATCATGGTGTTGTTCACCCGCGCCAGGTTGCCGTAGGCGTCGACGGCCTTCTCGGCCACCTTCAGCTGCACGGCCTGCTCGCCGCCGGGCTCCTGGATGGCCGCCGCCACCTTGCGGATGGCCTCGGCGGTGGCTTCGGCCACTGCCTTGATGGCCTCGGCCTCGCCCTGCGCGTTGTTGATCTCGGCCTGCTTCTCGCCTTCGGAGCGGGCGATGAAGGCCTCGCGCTCGCCGGTGGCGATGTTGATCTGCTCCTGGCGCCGGCCTTCCGAGGCCGCGATCAGCGCGCGCTTCTCGCGCTCGGCCGTGATCTGCGCCTGCATCGCGCGCAGGATCTCGGCCGGCGGCGTGAGGTCCTTGATCTCGTAGCGCAGCACCTTCACGCCCCAGTTCAGCGCCGCCTCGTCGAGCGAGTTGACGACGGTGGCGTTGATCAGCTCGCGCTCCTCGAAGGTCTTGTCCAGCTCCATGCGGCCGATCACGCTGCGCAGCGTGGTCTGCGCCAGTTGCGTGATGGCGACGATGTAGTCGCTGGAGCCGTAGCTGGCGCGCATCGGGTCGGTCACCTGGAAGTACAGGATGCCGTCCACCTGCAACTGCGTGTTGTCCTTGGTGATGCAGACTTGGCTCGGCACGTCCAGCGGCACTTCCTTCAACGAGTGGCGGTAGGCCACGCGTTCGACGAAGGGCACCAGGAACTTCAGGCCTGGCGTGAGCGTGCGGTCGTACTTGCCGAGGCGCTCGACGACCCAGGCGTTCTGCTGGGGCACGATCTTGAAGGTGCGTGCGATGAAGATCAGCGCAACGACGGCGACGATGATCGCGATTTCCATGGCCTGGGTGGTCTCCGTGTTGGTGGGGTAGGGGTGAGATTGACGCCGGCTCAGCGCGCCGGCACCGGCTGCACGGCGAACTCGTTGCCATGCACCGCGACGATCACGTGCTCGCCGGCCGCCGGGCTGCCCGGGCCGGCGAAGCGCACCGACCAGTTCGCGCCGCGGTAGTTCACGCGCGCCGAGCCGTCGGGCTGCCAGGACGGCACCTGCACGTGCTGGCCGATGTCGAGGTTGACATCGCGGTTGGCCTCGGCCGGCACGCTGCGCGGGCGGCGGAAGCGCTTCCAGTGCCACAGCGCGGTGGCACCGGCGCCGGTGAGCGCGGCCAGGGCGATCTGCGCCGTGCCGCTCAGGCCGGCATGCGCCGCCAGCGCGCCGGCGGCCGCCCCCAGCGCCACCATCAGCAGGTAGAAGGTGCCGGTGGCCAGTTCGGCGGCCACCAGCACGCCGGCCAGCAGCCACCACAGGGTCGAGTCGGAGAGGTCCATGGCGCGCTCCTTGCGCGGTCGGCCGGGTCCGGGTGAGGGATGCCGGTGGGCTCGCGGCAGCGAATCGCTGCCGCTTGCAGTGTAGGGCCAGGGCCTGCCGTCACACCGGCAGGGTCGAGCACCCCTACACTGCGCGCCTTTCCGGCACGACCCCGCCGCCGCCCGCAACCCTTTCTGCCTGGCCGCCATGCTGCGTTTCCGCTTCCCCATCGTCATCATCGACGAGGACTACCGTTCCGAGAACACCTCGGGCCTGGGCATCCGCGCGCTGGCCGAGGCCATCCAGAAGGAAGGCTTCGAGGTGCTCGGCGTCACCAGCTACGGCGACCTCTCGCAGTTCGCCCAGCAGCAAAGCCGCGCCAGCGCCTTCATCCTGTCGATCGACGACAACGAGTTCGCCGGCGGCCCGGAGCTGGACCCGGCGGTCGTGAACCTGCGCCGCTTCATCCAGGAGATCCGCTTCAAGAACGCGGACATCCCGATCTACGTCTACGGCGAAACGCGCACCAGCCGCCACCTGCCGAACGACGTGCTGCGCGAGCTGCACGGCTTCATCCACATGTTCGAGGACACGCCGGAGTTCGTGGCGCGCCACATCATCCGCGAGGCCAAGAGCTACCTCGAAGGCATTCAGCCCCCGTTCTTCAAGGCGCTGCTCGACTACGCGGAAGACGGCTCGTACTCGTGGCACTGCCCCGGCCACTCGGGCGGCGTGGCCTTCCTGAAAACGCCGGTGGGCCAGATGTTCCACCAGTTCTTCGGCGAGAACATGCTGCGCGCCGACGTCTGCAACGCGGTGGAAGAGCTGGGCCAGCTGCTCGACCACACCGGCCCGGTGGCGGCCAGCGAACGCAATGCGGCGCGCATCTTCAACGCCGACCACTGCTTCTTCGTCACCAACGGCACCAGCACCAGCAACAAGATGGTCTGGCACCACACGGTGGCGCCGGGCGACGTGGTGGTGGTGGACCGCAACTGCCACAAGTCCATCCTGCACAGCATCATCATGACGGGCGCGATCCCCGTCTTCCTCAAGCCCACGCGCAACCACTACGGCATCATCGGCCCGATCCCGCAAAGCGAGTTCGAGATCGAGGCCATCCGCGACAAGATCCGCAACAACCCGCTGCTGGCCGGCGTGGACGCGGACGCGGTGAAGCCGCGGGTGCTCACGATCACGCAGAGCACCTACGACGGCGTGCTCTACAACACCGAGGCCATCAAGCAGATGCTCGATGGCTACGTGGCCAACCTGCACTTCGACGAGGCCTGGCTGCCGCACGCGGCCTTCCATCCCTTCTATGGCAACTACCACGCCATGGGCAAGAAGCGCGCGCGGCCCATGGAGTCGGTGGTGTACGCCACGCAGTCCATCCACAAGCTGCTGGCCGGCATCAGCCAGGCCAGCCACGTGCTGGTGCAGGACTCGCAGAACGTCAAGCTGGACCGCCACCTCTTCAACGAGGCCTACCTGATGCACACCAGCACCAGCCCGCAGTACGCCATCATCGCCAGCTGCGACGTGGCCGCGGCGATGATGGAGCCGCCGGGCGGCATGGCGCTGGTGGAAGAGAGCATCCTCGAAAGCCTCGACTTCCGCCGTGCGATGCGCAAGGTCGAGAGCGAGTTCGCCGGCGACTGGTGGTTCAAGGTCTGGGGCCCGGATGCCCTGGCCGACGAAGGCATCGGCACCAGCGCCGACTGGATACTGCACGCCGACGAGGACTGGCACGGCTTCGGCCCGCTGGCCAGCGGCTTCAACCTGCTGGACCCGATCAAGAGCACGGTGATCACGCCGGGGCTGGGCGTCGACGGTCGCTTCGCGCCGACGGGAATCCCCGCATCCATCGTCAGCAAGTTCCTCGCCGAACACGGCGTGGTGGTCGAGAAGACGGGCCTGTACTCGTTCTTCATCATGTTCACCATCGGCATCACCAAGGGCCGCTGGAACACGCTGGTGACGGCGCTGCAGCAGTTCAAGGACGACTACGACCGCAACGCGCCGCTGTGGCGCATCCTGCCGGAGTTCTGCGCCGCCTTCCCGCGCTACGAGCGCATGGGCCTGCGCGACCTCTGCCAGGCCGTGCACGAGGCCTATGCCAAGGGCGATATCGCCCGGCTGACGACCGAGGTCTACCTGTCGGACCTGCAGCCAGCGATGACGCCCAGCGAGGCCTATGCGCACATCGCGCACCGCCGCACCGAACGCGTGGAGATCGACGCGCTCGAAGGCCGCATCACCACCGCGCTGCTGACGCCGTACCCGCCGGGCATTCCGCTGCTGGTGCCGGGCGAGTGCTTCAACAAACGCATCGTCGACTACCTGCGCTTCACGCGCGAATTCAACGCCGCGTTCCCGGGTTTTGCCACCGACGTGCACGGCCTGGTGGCCGAAGAAGGCCCGGGCGGCGAGAAGCGCTACTTCGTCGACTGCGTGAAGGGCTGACGAGGAGGGCCGACGCCAACGACAAGGCCGCGCCCTGGTGAAGGGGCGCGGCCTGTCTGGGCGGGCCGGTGTGAGGCCCGTGTGAGGCACGGAAGAGCGGCCGCAAGGGCCGCACCGCTCAGTCCTGCGTCTTCTCGACCACGACCACCACGCGCTCGCCGCCGATCAGCAGCACCACGCGCAGCGGCAGGCCGTTGTCCGGCACGTCCTTGCCGACGAAGCTCATCGTCGCCGGGTTGAACTGCAGCCAGCCGGGCAGGGCGGCGCCCGACTCCAGCGTGACGCGGGCCTGGCTGCGTTGCGCCTCGGACAGGTGCTCGTACACCGGCTTGGGCAGCGCCGCCACGAAGGCCGTCAGCTGGCCCGGCACGCTCACCGCCACCAGGCCGGCGCCACCGGCATCGGCACCGCGCAGCAGCTCCACGCGCACCGGCTGTGCACCGCCGTCAACCGTCTCCACGTTCGGCGTGGCCGAACCCGCGGCGGTGCCCGAGCCCGGCGTGGCGCCGGTGCCTGCCGGGCTGACCGGGCTGGTCGCGTCCGGGGCCGTCGGCTGGCCAGGCGCGAAGCCGCCCCCGATGCCCGTGCCGCCCGTGTTGCCGGAACCCGGCAGCGTGGCATCGAACAGCGGCGCCGGCACTTCGACGTGGCGCACCGTGTCAACGATCACCGGAGCCGGCACCGTCGGCGGCGCCGGGATGCCGGTGTCGCTGCCCAGGATGTGGCCCTGGGCCACGAGGTCCCGCGTCACGAAGCGGTAGTTGCCGGCATCGGCACCGCCCAGCAGCGCCAGCTCCCGCACCTGCACGGCCTTGTTCAGGCCGGCCGCCGCGTCGGTGAAGCGCGCGCTGGCATAGCCCAGCACCAGGTCGTCGCCGGCGGCGCGGTCGTCCACCAGGCGCAGGCGCGCCTCGGTGCCGCCGTCGTGCACCTTGTCCAGCACCTCCACACGCACCGTCAGCGTGGCCGGATCGACGCGTGCCGTGGTCGACGCCGTGGCGTCGGCCAGCCGGTAGTTGCCGGCATCGGCGCCGCCCAGCGTGATGCCGGTGATGCCCACGGCCTTGGCCGTACCCGCGTTCTTGTCGGCCAGCCGGCCTTCGGCCGCAGCCACCGTCAGCTGGTCGCCGGCCACCAGGCCTTCGAAGCCGGCCGCGCTGCCGTCCAGCGTCACCACCAATCCACCGTCGTAGACCTTGTTCTGCGCGACGATGCCCGTCACCTGCCGGATCACGGCGGTGTCGATGCTCGCCTGGGCGCTGGCCTGGTCGGTGATGAGGTAGTTGCCGAGGTCGGCACCGCCGTAGGTGCTGCTCAGCGACACGGTCTTGTCGGCGCCGGCGTTCTTGTCGGCGAAGAGGCCGGTGGTGCTCACACTGATCACGTCGCCATCCACCAGACCGTCCAGCACCAGGCCAGCGGTGCTGACCGTGGCCAGCAGGCTGCCGTCGTAGACCCGGTCGGCGACGGTGATGCCGCCCACGGTCAAGGCCTTGGGCGTGACGCCCGCGGTCGTCGTGGTCTGTGCCGTGATCGTGTAGTTGCCGACATCAGCACCGCCGAAGCTGGTGCCGATGCTCACGGTCTTGCCCGAGCCGACGTTCTTGTCGCCGAACGAACCGGTGGCGCTCACGTTGACCACGTCACCGTCGACCAGGCCGTCCAGCGTCACGCCAGCGGTGCTCAGCACTGCCAGCAGACCACCGTCGTAGACCTTGTCGGCGGCGGTGATGCCGCCCACCGTCAGCGCCTTCGGCGTGATGCTGGCCGTCGTCGAGGCCTGGGCCGTGATCGTGTAGTTGCCCACGTCGGCGCCGCCGAAGCTGGTGCCGATGCTCACGGTCTTGCCCGAGCCAACGTTCTTGTCGGCGAACGAACCTGTGGCGCTCACGCTGACCACGTCACCGTCGACCAGGCCCGCCAGCGTCACACCAGCGGTGTTCAGCGCAGCAGCGAGGCCGCCGTCGTAGACCTTGTCGGTGGCGGTGATGCCGCCCACCGTCAGCGCCTTCGGCGTGATGCTGGCCGTCGTCTCGGCCTGGGCCGTGATCGTGTAGTTGCCCACGTCGGCACCGCCGAAGCTGCTGCCGATGCTCACGGTCTTGCCCGAGCCAACGTTCTTGTCGGCGAACGAACCTGTGGCGCTCACGCTGACCACGTCACCGTCGACCAGGCCCGCCAGCGTCACACCAGCGGTGTTCAGCGCAGCAGCGAGGCCGCCGTCGTAGACCTTGTCGGTGGCGGTGATGCCGCCCACCGTCAGCGCCTTCGGCGTGATGCTGGCCGTCGTCTCGGCCTGGGCCGTGATCGTGTAGTTGCCCACGTCGGCACCGCCGAAGCTGCTGCCGATGCTCACGGTCTTGCCCGTGCCGACGTTCTTGTCGCCAAACGCACCGGTGGCGCTCACGCTGACCACGTCACCGTCGACCAGGCCCGCCAGCGTCACACCGGCGGTGTTCAGCG